>Ga0129324_10000820_pt1 | contig 21467 bp, 26 predicted proteins | sample CPBDNA_7_FD_96879 | JGI IMG/M metagenome (GOLD analysis project Ga0129324, IMG submission 96879) | Freshwater to marine salinity gradient microbial communities from Chesapeake Bay, USA - CPBay_Spr_15_0.2_DNA | ecosystem: Environmental > Aquatic > Marine > Coastal | place: USA: Chesapeake Bay... | reverse complement strand
TGCAGGATTTATTACTAATAGATGATTAGCATCTTTGTTATCTCTTTTTACTGAAGGGTAGTAAGGTGAATGATTTTCAATAAAATCACTAATCTTATCTAGCATATCATTTTCATTAGTAGTTATATCTTCTTTAGTTACAATGCTAAACCTATACTCACCACTAGCAGATTGCCAATGCTTTACACTTACAACATCATCTTTCTTTATACCCCTCTCTGAAAGGTGTATATCTAATGCTGTATTCCCATTAATGTTTGTTGTGCTTTCTGCTCTGTTTTCATAAACCATCTCAACTTCTTCTTTAGATAGTCTAAGTCTTTTACCATATTTCTTCATAGTTTTATGTATTGGTTATGATGCAATTATACAAAAAAAAATGCTTATATAAATCAAAAGTGAGATGTTTTTGAACACCCCACTCTTGAAAACTATAAACAATGAAAACAAAGATAGGCACAACCCTACCTGAGTTATGCAAAGATAATTATTTTTTACAATTATCAGTACAATTACATTTATTTTTTTCAAATACAGAAAAACATAATGGTAAAACGCCTAACGCAGTCAATATCAACGCATTAGTATCAATGCCATTTTTCTCAATGTATAAACTAGCAGCAAGTACTATCACTCCACTAATGGTTCTTTTGCTACTCCATTTGCCTTTTGTGTCTGTAAAAAGTTCTTTTACTGCTTTTAACAATTCTGTTATCGGTGCTATACCACCCTTTAACAATGCTTGACCTATCCATTTCTGTATCATTATTTCTTTTTTGTATAGTTAGGAACTAGAGCATCAATAACTGAATCCAACCATCCAAAGATTTTGTTGTCTTTTTCTGTTGGAGTTAAATTAGTAATAACCTTAGCGAAAGCCATTAGTCCAATCAATAATTCAATCCAATTTTCTGTAATAAAATTCATAATATATATTTAATTAGTTAATATTCTGTTTAGTAACCCCAAATGCAAGGGTTTGTTTTGTCATGATCACAATCAGTATGTATAAATTTGTTTTTAAAATCTATACCAAATCTTTCAAATCCTGCACCTCCTAATCCTCCCATTATTAGTGCTAAGTTTTTACTGTCAATAAACTTAATATCAGCAGCAATACCTTTTATATGAGATGAGGTTGGATTTTTCTTAGATAGTGGATGATTTTCACATCTAAAACCACTATTTATTTTAAATGGAACTCCTGCGATTCTTCTTGCTTTATCCATCATTTCTAAGAAATCACTATCAATGTAGTTAGTATTACATCCACACTTGCAGTTAAATTCACTTCTTTTAAAGTATTTTAAAGTCATTTTATTTGTTGTCTTTGATAGACTTGATAATATCTTCAAAAAAACTTTCAAAATCTTCTTTAATTTTATTCTCAGAGTCAATTTGTTTTAACTTTTTTATAGCCCAATTTACACCTGCATCTCCTCCCCAAGCATCCCACATAATACCTCCACATCCTTCATCATAAGGAACATCCTTATGTTGTTGGTGTCTTTTAAAGGAAGCCATACGAGCAATAGTATCTCTACTTAAATTATCTCTGTTGGCTAATTGTCTTGCTCTAGTCCATCCAACTTGAGTTCCACAATCACTACCATTTTCTTCTTTATACTTTATAGCCCTCTTAGCATTGTTAGTTGCTGCCTGTGGGTAGTCATTATAAGTTTCTGCTGCATAATAATCTTTATTAGCAGTTTCACAAGAAGATTTAGAGTCATACTGACATTCACCAGTTTCACCAAACCTCCAACTACCATTTTCACATTCGTAGCAAGGCATATTAAGAAGTAACCATTATAAATTCAACATCTAAAGAATCACTAGCGTGAGATGATTGACCTGCTATTGCTTGAATATCTGCAAATGTTATAGCACCTGTTCCTGTAGGAGAATCTATACCTGCATCCATAAGTAGTAAACTACTTGCAGGATTAACCTCAACTGCAACATAATCTGAACCATTATAAACTCTAAGATGCAATGTATTTGTATCATCTAAATTAGTTATTCTAAAGTATTTGTATTCTGCCTTAACTACCTGACCCTGACCATCAGCAGTTGATAAAGCCAATATATTTGTCCAATCTCCTCCATCACCTTTACCTGAAACAGTCATAACTCTTTGAGATACTTGACCATTATTTGTATAGGTTTTATTCATTGTATTACCATAAGAAACACCATTTAGAGTGTATTGCTCTGTTATTGTTACTGTTAAATTTTGTACTGTTACTGTTGTTGCCATATTATATTGTTATTTTATTTATTTTATAATCCTGCTAAATAAGCATTTACATTAGCAGTTAACGCAGCACTTGTACTGCTAAAAATTTGTATTTCCTCTATAACTCCATCAAAACCATTTACTCCTGAACCTGAGCCACTTCTTAAACCAATAGCATCAATATCTGCTGTACCTGCTGTAGTTGTTGTTGTGCTTTGTGCTACTCCATTTTTATTCAAAGTAAGTAGATTAGAACCATCTCTAGTTATAACTAAATAATCATCTCCAAATGTGCCACTATCTAAATTAATACTAGCCAGATTACCATCAATTTTTGCTCTAAAATTTGTAGTAGAGGTAAGTTTAAAAAACTCATTATTTGTAGTTATATCTGCTAAGAAAGTACCTGTATTACTTCCTGTTGGTGTTAATTTAACACCTATTGTAAAAGCACCTGTTAAAGTTATTTGAGAAGTTGTTTGAAGATTGGTACTATCAGCACTTACAAATGTTAATGCCCCTGCTGAATAAGCAGGTTGCTCAGATGCAGTTGATTGAGCCATGTTATATGGAACATCTGTGGCACTATCTGCCCAAGCAGAAACATCAGACCCATTTAAAGTAATTCCTTCTCCTTTTTGATACCAAGCAACAACGCTACCCTCAACATTTGGATTCCAAGAACCCCCTACAGTTTTTCTAGTATTTAAACTTAAACTTTGTTTTAAACTTAACATATTATTTATATATCTCTATATCCTATTCCAATTCCACTCGTGAGTGTAATAGATGTAATATTCATAAACAATGTCGTTCCTGCACTAAGTGTCGTTTGAAGTGCAGTTTCACCTGTAACTCCATCTGCTGCAATACTAGCAACAACAGATTCAACTGGAAAGTGTACGCAAAACCAATTTTTTCCTGTTTGTGCTGCAGTAGTAAAAACCTCAGTACCACCACCTTTACCTAATTGCATCATTAGAAGCGTATTATCTGTATCAAATTCTGTACCCATTTTATTTTATTTTTTAATTGTTATTATTTTATTTTTATTCTGTAAAAAGTTTTACTAACGCACCTAAAGTTATAGCATAAATCATCCACATTGCTCTTACTAAAATCTTTCTCATTGCTGTATTTCTGTTCACTCTAGCAGCAACTCCATTGTCTGGGTTTAATAATCTTTCTGTAAGCATATCTAATTTACCATCTAAATTATCTATCTTCTCATTGATTGAACTAATGTCTTTTTTCATTGATACTATTTCTTCTTTAGTTGTCATTAGAATGTTGTTGTTTGTATAGTTAAATTCATATAAATAGTAGAACCTCCTGATACTTCTTTAATCATTGGAAATATAATATCTCCTGAAGATAATGCTGCTGTACTTATAGTAGTTTCATCTATTGCTACTAATTTATTATTATTTGAAAGCCCTGTTACAGTAATCTCATCAACAACAACTGGAACAAGAGCAGTAGTAACACCAACTGCAGGTGTTATTTTACATATAGCAATAGTAATATTATTACCACCATTACTTGTAATCCATCCTTTTACAGATGTAACAGTAGAAGTTTCAGGAATTACACAGCCCTGACCTATTCTAAAAGCATCTGATGGATTTATACTCCCTGATGCAACAGCACTATTACCATAATCAACAGCCATCTCATAAGGAGATTTAGTATCTGCTATATCTTCTCCATAGTAGTAGTTTGTAGCACCAGTTGTAAATCCCTGCATCTGATAATTAGTAACACCCATATAAGACTTACCTTTCCACTCTAAGTTACCATCAGTTCCTGTTGCAGAAGTACCAATAGTTTTACTTAAAACAGTATCATTAATAGCAGGTTCAAACCCTTTTGGATTGTGTCTGTTTATACTACTTAAATTTTTATGTTCGTTTGCAGCCATTTATATATTTATTTTAACAATCATCACAAGGACAGTTATTCTTCCAACTATTATAATTTCTAGTAGGTCTTGAATATATACTGTCATACATTATTATACCATGATTCTTGTAAACATCATCATTACAAGGTTTGTTAGATTCATAAGTTGGATAATCACCACTTTGGTCGCTATCATTCATATAATCTAGCATATCTTTTAGGTATATCTCAGCCTTTCTGTAAGTGTCTTGCTTATAAGCATTTAACTCAGAAGGGTCTATAATAGTGGCAAACTCATCAATATTATGCACAATACCTGCACTACTACTGTTACTCTGAACTTCATTAATCACTTCAAATCTCACAAACCAACACAGACATCTCGTTAAGAAGTCATCCATTAAAGTCTGATTTGCAGTAGTTAAAGTACCATTATTATGTTGAGTTTTTAATTCCTCATAAAACTTTTTACCAATCGCCTCTTTTAAATGTGCTAATTCAGAGAGTAGTATTGTGTTGTTAGAAATTAAAGCAGTATCAGTATTAGCGTTAGTAAAACTATTACTTATAACTTCTGCTGCTGTTACTAAAGGTATATATTGGTTTACATTTGCCATAGTTATTCTTTTTCAATTTCAGTTACTTGCATATCTCCCACTTCATCATCACCCTTACCATCACCATCATCATCCCTAGTTACAATAATTTGCTCTCTATCAGTTAAGAACATATTACCTTCCTCTAACATTGGTAAATCCTCGTCTAACATTCTTCTTTGTTCGTTAATAGTAAGAACTTGTTTAGGGTCAATTTGAGTTGCAAAACTAATTGGTGGCTCATAGTGAATTACTAATTCTTCAGGTAAGAAACCTAACTCTTTAAATAAAATACCTCTAATTCCATTTAATAATAAATCAGAAGTATCTTTAATTACAGTAGTCATTGCTAAGTCATAAGCAATTCTAATCTCACTACCTGTGTTATTCATTTTACCTGAACTAACTAAACCACTTAATGATGGTTGCCATCTATGAGCAGTTACAATGTTTTGGTCAGTTATTCTTTGTAAGTCTATCCAACTACCCTCTTGGTCATCTTTGATAATCTGAACATTAGCACTTGAAGTATCTCCATTCTTAACAATGAACATAATCTTACCATTGTTTCCATCTCCAACAAACTTCTTTTGCGCCTCTCTTACTAATTTCTTTGCTTCTTCTTCACCCATATCTCCATTAATCTCAACGATTGCTGAAGGTTGAAATCCATTCTTGAATTTAGTGTGATTCCATTTACCAATTTCATAATCAACTGCAATATGCTCTAATGCAGCAATGTAATCAGGTAAACCATAGAATTGGAATGTAGGCTCGTAATCTTTAAATTGAAGGACAAATCTATTTGCCTTGACTTTAGGATAAATAGGAATGATAGATAATTTGTCTTTCATAGTATTGTACTTAGCCCAATCAGGATGTACATATACTTCTTTCTTGTTTTTAGACATTCTAACAGTAGTTGCATCTATGTGATATAGATTTAGTCCACCATCATATAATACGCCCTCTAAATAGGCATTTCCAAATGAATAATAATCATCTGCTAATTTCTTAAAAACCTCTCTTAATGATTCTCCATCAGCATTTACATCTTTGATGTATTCTTTAACATCTTCATTATTCGTAACAAACTTAGCACCACTTGTAAAGATAGTCTTTTGTGCTAGTACACTTCTATGAGTAGAAGATTTACGCTTTAATTCTGCTAAATACTGAGGAAATAAGTTATTAGTACCAAAAGGAATAAACTTAGTTCTTACCTTTTCTAAATCTAAAGGTTCTTCAATATGCTCAGGAATTGCTAAATTAAAAACTCCAAATTCAAAAGTATTACTCTTTTGATTCTGAAGATTCTTTACCTGACTTTTTCTTTTTGGTTGCTTTCTTTGGCTCATCTTTAGTTTTTGTAGTTGATAATTTTTCTACCTTATCTGTCATTCCTAAATCTTCATAAGCATACGCTAACTCTTCTTGAGTTGCTATAGCCCACTTAATTTTAAAATCACCTTTATAAGTTGTTCCTACTGATAATTTTGCTTTATATTCTGCCATAATTGTATATACTTTTAAGTGTGATAAATCTACAATATTTTTTTCATTACAATTGCACATATTATTAAAAGATATTAATAGGAAATGTTATAAACTTTTTACGAACTAAGTTCAACCTACTATTATACCTTTAATTATTATGCTGCTGTAGTTGCAGTTAATGCTGAAGTATCAACAGTAACAGTACCTACATACTTTCTAGGTAACTCAAATTGTCTTGCTGTTAATGTAATTGTCATTCCACTTTCATCAGAATAAGCAGCACCTGTGCCACCTTCCATAGAAGTAAAGTTCAGATAAGTTTGATTTTTTGCTTGAACATCCTCATTTGCATATTTCTCACTAGCACCAACTACCCACCAAGAACCATTAGTGTCTTTTACTGCACCCATCATACAAGTGTCCAACATTGCTTGAAATTCTGCAAATCGGTCATTGTTAATTTGTGGTACCATAAATGATAATGTACACTCAAAAGCAGTTGAGCCATTTTCTTTTGTTGCGTTTACTGTTAATGCACCTGTTTCATTTTTATTTTCAAAAACAAACCAATTAGCAGCAGAAGCACTCGTAAGAATACTATCAATATCATGCTCAGAAGCAGCATTACCATAAACAACTGCATCATTAGTGTCCCAAGACCTTAATAGTATCTGAGTGATACCACCTGTTGATTGTAAATTACTACACTCAACGCCTATACCTTTATCTATTGCCATTTTTTTATTATTTTATAAGTTATTAAAAGTAATTAAGAGAGGAGGACTAGCCTCCCCTCTAATATTACATTATTGTTTAGTAAAAGATTCCCCATTGAACAAGTGAAGGGTACAAGAATTGTACTCCTAACTTGTAGTATCCTCTGAAGAACATTTTTTCTTCTAAATCATCATAAAATACTTTGAAAGAACCTTCTGGGTCTGTTACATCAGAACCAATGATTAAGTTATCAACTGCACAGTAACAAGCACCTTCTGTACCATTAACACCTCCTCTTAGGAACATTGCAGGGTCTAAGTCTGCTAAAATAGTGTCCCACTCATACATAGGAACAATCTCAACACCTCTGAACTTAACAACTAATAAACCATCTTGTTGGTTAGTGATTGCTAAATCTGCAGAAGTACCTTCTAAGTTAGATAAGTAAGAATTGTAAGTCTTAGGAGTTACAAAGATTTTCTTATCTGTTGCAGGAACTTGTTGTAATGCTGCTGGTGCATCATCATACATTTTTCTTAATAAAGAAAGTGATTCACCTGCTGTAGGTGCTGTAGGTGCTACTGCACTAAACTCAGTTCTTGCTGCTAATACAGTTGCATCATCTCCCATTAATTTCATCCATCCTGTTACACCTTGATAGTTTGCAGTAGAGTCATCTCCACCCCATGCTAATCTTACTACATCAGAAGCAATACCTTTTACAGCACGATTTACAATCGCATCTGCTAATTGAGTACCTTCAATGTTCATTACATCAGCACCATTTCTGTACATTTCTTCAATGTAAGTTCCAAAGAACTCATCAGTACATTGCTCAAGAGCAACTCTCATTCTACCTGCAGTAATTGTTTTCTCATCAATATTAAATTGAGTAGAACCACTTGTTGCTGAACAACCAGTGTATTTTTGTGATATTTTTTTAAGAGCAGCAGAAGTAAACACATTCATTTTGTGCTTTACATTAGGAATAACTCTATAGTTTTTCATAATGTCCTCACTTCTAAATACTGGCTCATAAAATATTTCGTTAAGGTTCGCACCTGAATAAGTTGCGAAAGTTCCTTTATTTGCTACATTTGCCATTTTTATTTATTTTTTAGTTATTAAATTTATTTCTCATTCTCTCTGCCATTACATTGTAAAAACCTGCATTAGCATCTTCTTTTTTGTTCTCAACTACTGCAGGGTCTGCTTCAGTTACAATTTCCGTACCTTTAGCACTTGCTTTGTTGATTTTAGCGTTTAACGCTTCAACCTCTAATGTTAAAGTTTCGTTAGTTCCTTTTGAAGCAACTAATTCTTCCTCTAACAAAGAAATTTTGTTTGATAATTCAATGTTACCAGTTTCAAACTCAGAAATCTTATTCATAATTTCATCATTATCTCCTAGATTAACAGTTATCATAGTTTGTTCAGCAACATCTTCAGAAACTTTTACATCACCTTTTACAGTAGTAACAATCTCCTCAACTTTGTTGTTAAACCATTCTTTTAACTCGTTAGTCATTTTTTTGTTATTTATATTAATACTTAATTTATTCTGTATTTCTTCTTGTGTGATGTTCTTAAATTTAGAAACATCATACTTTGCAGCCACTTTAATAGAATCAGAGATAGTGTCAATAAAACCTAACTCATATGCTTCATTAGCATTTAGCCAAGTTTCCTCATCCATCATCTGAGCAAGAACATCATAAGATAATCCTGTCTTTTTTCTATAAATGTCTGTAAGTTCGTTTGAGATTTTATCAAGAGTATCTGCAGACTTTCTCATATCTTTAGCCTCACCCATTGTACCTCCCCAAGCGTTATGTATCATAAATAAAGAGTTTTCTGCCATTACAACCTCATCAGCACCAAGAGCAATAATAGTAGCAATACTTGCTGCTATACCCTCAATATAAACTGTAGTTTTAGCCTCTCTCCTTTTGATTACATTATACATTGCCATACCATCAAATACATCTCCACCTAAACTGTTAATGCGTAAATTGATAGGCATATCTTTTAATCCTTTAATGTCAGTAATGAACTCTTGTGCAGTTACACCATAAGTTCCTATTTCATCAAAGATATAAATGTCAGCAGTTTCACCTGCTTTGTTCTGAATGTTATACCATTTTTCGTTCATAGTGGCAAAAATATAATTAAAAGAAATTAATTTTACCTAATTTTCTTACAAAACTTTTAGTATGTGATATTATTAGATGTAATTGCCTTCTTTCTTTCCTTGTAAACTATATTCTGTGCTTGACTTTCGCTTATACTATATTTAATAGATAAGTCCATCCAAGTGTAAGTTCTGCTACCTTTATTGCCTACTAACATTCTATCAAAGTCAGCAATAATCATATAGTTTCTTACTCTCTTGGGTTCTATTATGCCTTTCTCAACAAGATGTCGTATCATGTCCCTGCAAGTTGGTGATTGACCAAATCGCTTTTCTAATTCAACTCCACAAATATCAATGAAGTCTTTAACTACATCTACCTTATTTTGTCTTTCTTTTTTTTGAGGCATTTTTCTTTTTAGGTGTTTGTTCGGCTTCAATCCACTCATCCATCATAGTATTCCAAAACTTACAAACTGCTGCTCTACAAGAGGTACAATTAATATCTTGTTTGTTTTGAGGGAATAATAAGTGCCATTCTGCAAACATTATATTAAGTGATTCAGAGTGATGGGTAGTGAAATTTTTAGTATAATTCATGTTAGTGATAACAGCATCTGTCATCATACTTCTTTTTTTCTTACTGTAATTTTCAGCGATTTCTTTAAAATTCATATGTAAAGTTTTACCATTTATTTTTAGGACATTTACCAAAAAACTCTTTTGTTAGTGATGTTTTCGCATCTAGGAAACACTTACATTCAGCACACCTCGCACCTCTTGCTATCTTTGGTTTCTTTAGTAACATAAAGTTTCGGTAAAAACTACAACTTTTACATATATCTAATCTCTCTAACTTGGTTTTTTTATCAACAAACATTTGTTTATTTCTTTGATTATTAAATTGTTGCCTCAGATTGTATTACACTTACTGAGTTTTGGCTGTCAGTAATGTCTGCCTCAACCACCACTACCTTACCAGAACTTCCCATTGCACCCATCATTTGATTCTGACCTATTGCATTGAATTGTTGTTGACTGAATGAAGGTTGATTAAGTAATCCACCATCTGCAAACTTAACACCACCTCCTGCAGCGTTCATTGCTGATAATTGTCTGCCAAACATTGCCGTACTTCTTTTATTTATAACAGCCTCACCACCTTCTAACTCAACCACTCTACCACCTACTGCAAACTTCTCACCACCCTGTGCGTGTGATTTACCATGTACCATACCACCATTTGCAAAAGTTTCTACAATACCACCATCTCCAAAAGAATCTTTCATTGCTTTAATATTAGCAAATAATGATACAACAGTACCTATTGTACCAGCCATTGCTATTAAGTTGGCAGGAAATAATAAAGTTGATTGTTTTGCAACACCCTTAGCAGCAAGTGAAAGTGATTCAATATTATTTGCTATTGCAGCAGCAGCAGATAACTGAATACCTGCTTTTCTAATACCTTGCATCTTTTCATCTTCTCCTGCTAAGTTTATAAGTTGGTCGCCTAATTGAGCAACACCATCTATTTCTTTTTTCCTTGCATCTTCTTTATCTTTAGCAGCCTTAACCTCAGCAGCAGCCTTCTCAGAAATCATCCTTAACTCATTGTCTAGTAGTTTAGAATTAATATCAGCATTATCTATTGCGTATGCGTTATTTAACCCTAACATATTTGCTAAATGAGCCTGTTCTGCCTCAAACTCTAATAAATTATATTCTTCTTGAGTAATTTGACCATCAATAAGTCTTTGTTTTTCTTTGTTAAGAGTTTCTGTTAAAAATGTATCTAATTGTTGTTTCTTGTCTTGAAATTCTTTTTTCTCTAATGCTAATTCTTCTTTTTCTTCTTTTTCTTTTTCTTTTAGTTTTTCTTTATTTTCTTTTTCCTTAGCCCTTTTTGCTTTTTCTATTGCAATATCTTTATCTAACTGAACTCTATCATTTTTATTTTTTTCTTTTTTTACCTCTAAATCAATAATTTCTTCCAAATCATTTAAAGCAAATTCTCTTGCCTCAATCTGTTTTGTTAAATCCTCTGCATAATCCCTTGCTGCTTTTGCTCTAAAACCAAAACCTTCACCTTCTTTTGTAGCAAATTCTAATGCCTGTTTCTGAAGTGCTTGTACCCTCTCTAATTTTTCTGATTCTTCTTGTAATAACTCTACTCTATTTTTAGTTTCAACTGATTCTCCAGATTTTTGCAAATCATTTATTTCTTTTTGCGTGTCTTTAATCCTATTTAAGGCATCTGTCAAGAAGTCTGCACCTAATTGTTCAGGAGTTCTCATATTATCAACTATAGTGCTAATAAACTCTGTCCAATCACTAACAACAGACCTTAAAGACCTTGATATATTGTTTCCACCTGTTAGTATAGAAATCTCTAACCCTTCCCAAGCAGACTTAGCCTTTAGTATATCTCCTTCTAAAGTGTCAGCCATAATATCAGCCATTTCCTGTGCTTTCCCATTAGCATCCTCAAGAGCATCAGTAAGGTCTAATACATTGTCAGTACCATTAATCATTGTTGTAAAAGCAGCAACCTGTCTTATATCTACAAGTTCCATCATTTCAGCATTAGAAAGCCCTTCATCATTTAATTTAGTTAAAGCCCTTTCTAAATCTGCACTACTATTAACTGTAAATCCTAATTTTTTAGTTAAATCTGATGCTGGGTCTTGCATTTTTAAGAATATATTTCTTAATGATGTACCTGCAATAGATGCTTCAATACCTGCATCAGTAAGCGTACCCATAATTGCTGTTGTAGTTTCTATACTAATACCTGCTGCTGATGCAATAGGTGCAACCTTAGTCATAGATGTTTGGAATTTTTCAATATCTAATGCAGAACTTGTAAATGATACAGCCATAACATCAACAACTCTTTGAGTTTCACTAGCATCTAAAGCAAAACCTCTAACTGCAGCACCTGCCACAACAGCAGCCCTAGCCAAATCTGATTGTGTTGCTGTCGCCAACATAAGAGTAGCCTCTTGTGCATCCAATATTTCAGTTGTTGTAAATCCCAACTTACCATAAGCAACTTGTAATTCTGAAACTTGAGATGCTGTAAAGAATGTTGAACGACCTAATTGTTGTGCTGTATTTGTTAATTTTTTAAAATCCTTTTCAGAAGCACCAGTAATTGCCTTTACTTTAGCCATAGAAAATTCAAAATTCTTAAATGTTGTTATTGCACTACCTATTGCTTTGTTTATAGCATTAAAAGCAGCACCTGCAGAAACAATCCCTGCAGCCATCTTCCCAAAACTTCTAGTTGATTTGTCTGCTGTTTTGCCTACCTTTTGTAAATCCTTCTCACCTTGTACTACTACCTGAACTACAATTTTCTCTGTATTTGCCATATTAACTAACTTTTGCTTTTGTATTATTTTTAATTTTTTCTCTAATCATATTTGCTACATCTGCACCAATAGATGGTGCTAATTTGATTGCTACTTCTTTACTAAACTTATTTGCCACATATCCTGCAAAGTTTGTTCTTCTAGGTAATCTATTACCTTCCTCATAAAAATGATAAGGGTCTCTCATTGAACCATTGTAATTCCTATTGCCATATCCACTTCTATTCATTCTTTTTAAAATAGCAGTTGGACTACTACCACCTTTAGGTTCTACCAAAGTACCATTTCTTCTTTTTGCATTTAACCAACTTTTTATTGCATTAAGATTTGGTATTCTAGCAAAAGAAGGATTATTAACAGCCTTCCAATAACTAACAGATGACATTACATTTAAAGTAGTGCCTTTGATGTGATACTTTAAACCTCTACTTAATCTACCTGTAGCATTATGCTTTTGTGCAATAAGTTCTTTCTGCAAACCTACCTTTAGCATTTGACCAACAACCTGTAACTCCTTTAATGTCTTTTTAAATTTAATCATTAGAAATTATATTACCTGAGTTTCTTCTTAATACTTTATGATCATTACCAAATTTATCAGTAGCATAAACAGGTACTAAGTATTCTTGCTTTTCTTTTATTGACATCCTTGCTACTGATACATTAACTGAAGATGTATCTTCTGTAGTAAAATATATCTGAATAATATCATTAGAAGTTTTAGCAGTAAATGTTGAGGTGATAATATTAGTAGAAGTATTAATAGCAGGGTAATCTATTCTGTTAGTACTTTCTTGCGCATACCCATCAACACTAGGGCTGTATGTATCTACATAAATATTACCTGAACTTGCACTAATAGCAGTTTCAATTTCTACCTGATATTCATTACCTGCAATTAAAGATAGTTTTTGGTATATACCACTATATGATTGCAATCCACCTGTTTTCTGCCCAGAGAATATAAAAAACCCTCCAACACTTGTAGGTGCTGATACTGATGTGTATGGTGCGCCACTTGTATGATACCTATACCATCTTCCAATATCATTTGCAGGACTATTTATTAATGCATCAGTATGTGGTTCTGCTGCTGTTGTAGCGTAATCTGTATCTGAGCCAAGTTGAGTGCCATAAGCAACAGGACTACCCCAATTCAAATACTCTCCATTATAAGTTGTTACACTACAAAACACATCCAATCCACTTTGCTGTGCTATTCCTCTACTTGATATTTCTTTTCTGTCTGCCATGTTTTATAATCCTAAATTATTATTATTAGGTGGTGCAACACTTGAACCTAAAATACCTCCTGTATCATCATTACCACCAAAAGATGGTGCTGTTTCTGCAAATGCACCTAATTGCAACCATTCAACTAACTCTACTTTTGTAGATTGGTTTTTATTTGGCTGATAATCAACTACTTTATTTATTCTCCAATAAACACCATCTATATATACTAATTTTCTAAAATCCAAATTAACAATGTCTGTTGTTTTTAAATCAATGTAAACAGTTCTTAATCTTGGTTTTGACTTAATCATCTCAAACATATTCCTGTAATATGTTTCAAATAAACCCTTACCTGCTGAATAAGATGAATATACCAATGTTGCATCATTATAATCTCTTACATTAACATTACCATAAGATAATATTGGACTTGAAGTATCATCTCTATTGATTGATGTTGCTTGAGGATATATGTTTGAAATTATATTACCGAATGTACCTGCATCAGCATTTGGATTCAGGTATTTTATCTCACTAGCCCAAGTTTGTACTGTAGCAAATTTCTGCAACCCAAAATAAGTTGCAGGAGATGGCATCCCTGTTGGTGAGTATTTATTCCAATACAATAATCTTGGTAAAAACTCAAACCCTTTATCTGGTCTGTTGTTTAGATACCCATAAGTATTTTCTTCCCATAAACAAGAAGAATATGCTAAAATAGAGTAATCACCTAATGAACTATCTTGGTCTTGAGTATTATGTGTTCCTGCAAAGAATGGATTCTCATACTTACTCTCACCTTTCTCAAAAGTTTTAGGTAGTGTTTCTTGATATGGATATTCATCTTTTATTCCATCAAACCATTCCTCACCTCTCATCTCAACTTTCTTATCTTTGCTGTCTGATTTGTATTTAAAAAGAACATCTCTTTTTAAGTCACTTTTAATCCACTTATCCTCTATTTGTTTACTTCTATCTAATTTATAAGTCCAATCTATTGCATCAGCATAGTCCTTGTAGAAAGTATTAAATGGTTCTATACTTACAGTCTTAGTAGTTTCATCAGTAGTCATTTTAAGATTAAATGCGTGTGCAATTCCTTTAACAAAATCAATACTTTTGTAGTCTTTATTAATAACCTCACTTAAATCATAAGTCTGACCATACTCAACTGCTTCAGAGTTAAGAGTAATATTAAATTCAGTAGAACTTGCAACACGACTAAAAATATTAACAGTAAAATCTTGATTATTTATACCTGAACCAGAAACCATATCATTAAATCTAAATCCTACTGTGAGTCTTATTTTATCTCCCTTATTTAACCATTGATTATCAATATTAACGCTTGGTAATGATTGAAAATCAGTCTTAAGACTGTTACTTGCATTGGAGAGATTAGATGAACTAGAAATTCTAGTAGGATTAACTATAATAGAAGTTCTATCTATTGTTGTATAACTTGTCTGACCCACAGTATTTACATCAACATTTATGCATATTTCTGCTTCTTCAACACCATTACTAGCAGCAGTATTCGACCATATAATTGCTGCTCTTGACTGTATTCCATTTAATTTTATATTATAATAACCATACTCTCCTATCGTTATATAATCATTAGTTGTATCTACATAAGAACCTTCATCTAAAGTTACATTTAGTCTGTCAGCACTTAATGGCATCTGTTTCGTTCCTTCAATTCCTGAAGCAGTTGGGTCGCCAATATAATTATCATCTCCATCATTAAAAGTAACAGAGCCTCCATAAAATGATTCAGTAACACCATCATCAGTATCAACATACGAAACACCACCATCATAAACTGTTGTGTCTAAGACTATCGTATTTGTAAAATTACTCTTTACAGAATACTCATTATACCTTTCTTCAGAATTATTATATTTAAAATTAGGCAATAACCATACCAACTTTTTAAACATATTTGTTCCAATGAAAGATGAACTTATGTTATAGCCAACTTGATTAAATATCTTTTCTAATGTATCTTTAACAAATACTGCAGGTCGCCAATCTGCAGATGGTAGAGGTGTTCCATAAGAAGCACCACTATTCCAAAAACCATAATAACCTACCTTTGTCGTACTTCCTGTGCCACTATAATCATAAGCAGTATCTAGCAGTTGTATCGTTTTTGGCTCACCATCAGGATTATAATCACCATAAGATGTTATTGGATATACTATTGGAGATGTGGATGAATCACAATTTTCATCTTGCCAAGTAGCCATAATACTTGTTTTATTGTACTGCAAACCCTCTCCATTAACACCCCAATCTAACTCATTCATATATTGATTAGATAACTCATCAGCCCAACTTAGATTACTTCCAAAAAATACACAACTATAATAAGATGGTACTTCTCCATAACCACCAACTCCTATAACTTTAATTAAACCCTTTACAGAGAAAAGATTATTGATAAGTATTCTACATTTTTTATTCTCAGTAATATTTACATCAGTATCTACATTTGGAATATAAGTATTTTTTAATAACTTATTGTTATTCTTTGTAGCAGGTATTTTAAATGTTTTACTGTAATCACCACTTGTTGAGGTTAGGTCTTTTATTTCTGATATTTGAAATGTCATTGCTAATGGAAAATCAGAATGGTCAGTTACATCTAACTCTCCAACTACACTATTTTCCCAATCTATACCATCTGTGTCAATAACAGATATATTTTGCATAACTGCATTAGTTACAGTTCCTCTACTGAAAACTCTAATTTGACCTGCAGCAACTGCTGTAAATGTTTCATTCACAGTACCATTTGATGATGTTTTAGCAGAATTACTTATACCAAGTGCCGTTGAACTAGAATCACTTTGTGAAAATCCAATATTACCTGTACCACTATAGTTTGTTATTTCAAAACTTATCTTATATGTTTTCCCTGCTATTATACTACTAGATATATTTTCATAGTATTTTACATTATTAGTTCCATCTCCTTCAAATTTTGCTGATTTAACTGATAATGATGTCCAACCTGTTTGAGGACTTCCTGCATCTACATCAACTATACTGGGACTATCTCCATACTTATAATCTAGTATCTCAATTTTTACTGACATATATTAGTTTCTTTGAGTTTGTACTTTATGTGCTAAAGTATATTCTATATTAAATTTAACTAAACCTGCTTCTTGATTAACAGTTTCAATATCACTATTTGTAATGATTACAGGTATATACTCTTTATCAGATGGTCGTAAGTATGGATTTCTTTTTTTACCCATTTGTGTCGCTTCTGTGTCCATCTCTATCCAAACATTAGGTGATAACATCATTTCTTCTAACCATTTTGATACACTTTTATTTAATGGTTCTGTATAAACACTTTTAACTCTTTCTGCATTTATACTAGAAACCTCTCTACCTCCTTTGTATATATCTCCACCTCTCATTGTGTCTGAATGGTAAAGTGAAGTGTTAGTAATATTAGAGCCTTGATTTTCATCATCCTGATACCAAGTCCTATCACCACTTTTTCTCTCTATTACATCTCTGCTTATTGTCAATCCTTCAACTACATCTCTCTTTGCAGTATAACTATCAATTCCACCAACAGAGTTTAACCAATGAAATCTAACAAAATCATAAGGTATTTTCTCATCTTCTCTATCTATGTTGTAGTGTCTATATTCACTACATCTTCTTTCTGCAAAGTTATTTAATGCAAACTTAGACACACTAACTCTATAGTGAGAAGTTGATGCTGTTATTTTACCACTTGAGTATGTATTCCAATATGGAAATGTACCTGCAGTAGGTGTTGTTTTTGTTGCTGCAGTATTATTAATAAAAGATGGAGAGATGTTTTGAATAAACATTAATTGTTGAGCAGCAGCCCAATGTGTAGAACCTGCTAATGTAGCATTATCTTCAAATTCCCTTACATAGAAAGTGTTTTCTGCACTTCCATTTGCTAAAAATGTTTCTATCTTTAATCCAATAGAGCCTACAGAGTTATTCCCTGTTCCACCTATATTGTCTGAATCCCCTTCAAACATAAAGAATTGTAAAAATTCAGCCTCCTCATCTACTCTTATAGGTTTTTTGAATGGAATAGTTGATGATGTACTTGTGTTGTTACATCTTGATAGGAATTTAAAACTATTTCTTATACTAGAAGATGGTTCATCAGTCATTAGATAACTACCTGTAGTTCCATTAATTGTATTGTAATACAAAGAATCTTTCTCAAATTGATTAACTGAGTTTATGACAGTAATGTTATTTGATTCAATACCACTTCCTGCACTTACAATATCCCCATCACTATTTATTATTTCATATTGTGGTGTTACTCTTAATCTTCTAAAAGTTCCATTCCTAGAAACATTATAACTACTTATTGGAGTACCCATTGCACCAGTACCACTAAGTACATTATCTTGCATTGTTAATCCACCATTCATACCTCCATAATAATTACTTTGCCAAGTACCTTTATTTATTGGGCATAAACTATAAGAAAGTTCATTTGAAACTAATTGACTAATATCTACTGTAAATCTATGACCATCAGGCTGACTACCATTATTATATCTTTTATTTGCTATATCTCTTGACTTTTTAATGCTACCTAATTCTTCCCAATATCCATCACCAACACTTGTTTCAACCTTGAAAATAACATTTACTAAATCACCATTACCACTTGAAAAATTATTAGAAGAAGGTTCTTCTCCTTCAGTAATTCCTGCAGATGACCAAAGAATCTGATACCTTAATGGGTCATTTACACTTTTAAGATAATTAAATCTATAATCCCAAAAAGAACCTGCTAAGTTTGAACTATTAAAATCTAAAGGCTGTATCTGCCAACTTGCACTTCCGTTTAATCCTGCCATATCTTAATATATTTTATATTTTGTATTTAAATAACCTCTAACATTAGCAATTTCAATATCAGTCAAGGCTCTGTTAAAAATTATTAATTCGTTTAATTGTCCAGACATTTTAGGAAAGACTCTGAAAGAGCCAATACTAAATGTTTTACTGTTGTAAGCATAACTAGCATTAAATCCAGAATCATTATCAGTAGCAGTTATAGAATTTGCAGAATCATAATATTCTAAATCTATTCTTTTGTTATGTTTCTTTAATATTGATATATGATTACTCCCTTTATTATCTACAGAAGTATTTGCAGTTATTGTATTAAATGGCTCACTTACTGTAGCAGTAATATAACCACTAGAATCTGTACCTATGCCTATTAAACCCCCTAAACCATCTGCAAAACCAAATAAATATTCATTTGCCCCATCAATTCTACTTACCTCAAATATTGTAAAGTCTGTTGTTATTGGAGAGTTGTTATTTGAAACAAAAACATCATTAGTACCATCAAAATCAAAATATGATTTATCATTAATTCCACCATATCCATATCTTAGTGGTTGATTTGCTGCTGTTGATTGAGCCACATCATTACTGTTTCCTGATTGGTCAGCCCAAGCACTCACTCTTTTAGATGCTATATCAAATGTAGCACCACTATCTGATTTTAACCATACTTTTAAATCAGAATAATCTGATGGGTAGTTAGATACAGGTCGGAAACACTTAGTAAACCCACTCATAGTAAATGTTAGTTTTATTTGAACTAACCTATCGTTTGCTACTTCTTTTACTCTCTCAATTTCAATACTCTCATCATTTAGATATGCTTCCACATTAGTTGTAAAAACAGAATCTTGATAATACTTCAAAACCATATCTAACCATTCGTTAGCCAAGTCCTGTAAATTATCCCATCTCTTTTGAAGTGTAACTACTGATTGTGCTGCTTGAGGGTATAAATTGTAAAAATTTACCTCAAACTCATATTCCTCTCTACCATCATATATTTTTGGTATTATTGATGATGGTGGTTCAACTAGCATTAATGGGTACTTAGTGTCATGATCTTGGTTTACTTCACCCTCGTAACCAAATTTCACATCACCATAAGTCCATTTGCTGTCAAATACTGTTATTATGTCCGTTAATCTTGTTATTGCCATTATTACAATGTTATATTATTTTTATTATGTATTTTCTCCTGAACAGCAATTTCATAGTCATTTTTAGCAGTATTCCAACTTAAATAAGTTAAAACCTTGTATAAGTCTGTTTTCTTTACACTATCTATGTCGTTTTCACCATTCACTCTAAATATCCCTTTTTCTGCAACCATATATAAACTATTAAGCCAACCATAAGGCTTTATGAACTTGTTATAGAGTCCAACTGTAGAAACTCTATTTTTGCCGCTTCCACCTCTTCCTCTGTTTTCCCCAAAAACATTTGGAAAGTCCTTGTTAATTTTACGCTTTGCATTGTCAAAAAAAAACTGAATTCCCAAACGAAATCCATTGTCAATTCTTTAAACTTTTCAGTTTTGGCAGGTATTGCATCATCATCATATTCCTCATCAACCCTTCTGCAAAGTATTGCCATTTGTTCAGGTAATACATCAAACCTTCCATGTTTCATTATTTCTATTGTACTCTCTAAGTGAGTTGATTCAATATAATCTCCAAATGTGTTTCTTCTTAGAAATTCTTTTGGAAATAGATATTCCTCACCCTCAAATTCAAATTTATCTATTCCTTTTGGCTTATATTCTTCCAATGTTTGTGAGAATGTCGCTACTGCAGCATTTACACTATCAACATCTAGCATATTCATCTCATTATGACTAATACCTGTAAGATATATGAAAATATCTCTATTCATCTTCAATAACTCCACTTCTGAGTGTTCTGCCTCAATAACATTACCCTCATTATCTCTTTTATTATACTGATTTATTATTGAGTATAGTCCACACCAATATCTAAGTGTTATGTCTTTCCATTCAGTTGGAATATCATAACTTTTGTCTTGAATTTTAATTTCTACCATTATATATTAATTTTTAGTCAATTCTAAATCTAAAATATCTTGCATTATTTTTACACTCTCTTTTTCATCTATCAATATATCTGCAAGTTCACTTGTTGCGTTTTCGCAAATGTAACCTATTTCTTCTAAACTACTTCTCATTAAATCATCATTATGTCCATCTTTCAATGCAGTTAAATACCCAATAGCAGTATAAAACACCATGTTTGGTATTAAAAACATAAACTCATCCAACAAACCACCATCACCCCTCTTTTCCACCATAGTGTCGTAAAAATTGTTAGAATATAAATAAACTGAGTTCATTATATCTAAAAAGTCTTGATACTTGCCCTCTCCAACATCTTCAGTAGCAAAATACATTTCTTTCTTAATCTTTCTTAGATGTAATTCAACAATACTTCTGTGATTTTCGTTTATGTAAGATATTTCCGTATTTTTCATAATTTTTTGATAATTTTTTTAGAATTACTCAAAACTAGGCAAAAATAGTAAATATACTATGAAATATTTTCACAATTTTTAAACAAACTGAAAAAAACTTTAATTAAAGTAAACTACCTTACCTGCACCACCCCATATTTCCTTATTTACAGCCATAACTAAACAATCTACCATATCATCATGTTTTGCTGCAGGAAACCTAGTTAATTGGTCAAGAAACTCTCTATTCCAATCTCCATTCAATAAACTTACTCTACCTGACTCTAAAGATGCACTAATATCACTAACTCTGGCTACTTTGTCTTTTGTTGGTGGTTTATCTTCCTTTACATTAAGTCCTGTTTCTCTAACTAATGTTTGTACAATAGATTTACCTGATGCTTTAGGTTCAACAAATATTC
>Ga0129324_10000819_pt1 | contig 21473 bp, 24 predicted proteins | sample CPBDNA_7_FD_96879 | JGI IMG/M metagenome (GOLD analysis project Ga0129324, IMG submission 96879) | Freshwater to marine salinity gradient microbial communities from Chesapeake Bay, USA - CPBay_Spr_15_0.2_DNA | ecosystem: Environmental > Aquatic > Marine > Coastal | place: USA: Chesapeake Bay... | reverse complement strand
ATTCAAAATGCGACCTGATCGGTTGTAAAACATTGACACAGAGGGCCTTTAAATTGTCGATATGAGCTGGCGATGGGTTATTGGGTATCCCTTTTCTTTCGGCAGTTTGTGATTTAACTAGCTCACTTAACTGAAAATTTGCGGAAAGTTTCATGATATATATTTAAAAGGATTACAGTGATTTATTGTTTCATTTAAATTTTTATTCAACTTATTACATTTGCAATCTTTTAACAAGAGACAGAAACCCATGTACACTTTAAAAATACAGTGTTTCATTAATGTCCTTGAATCTCTTGTATTCGTTTAATTCCATGTTGATCCACATATACTTTTGCTTTCACGACAGAACATTGAACATAAGAATTACCACTATCGGTGTTTCGTTCTATTTTTCTTTTCGTTTCTAGACACTCCGATAAGGATTTTTTGTGAGAATGTTCTATCATCTTATCATTTAAAAATAAACACAAAGCTACAACCATTTCGATCATTAATGTTTACCATTTCCGTTTGCAAATTTAATATCTCGTGTAGCATCTTTTAATTTTTCTACATCTTTTTTAATTTTTTCAATTTCCCTGTCAAATTGTTTTAACATCACACCCGTATGAATATTTTCTTCTAATAATTTTGTATGTTTTTCTACTTGTTTGGTTAACCATTCAATTAATAAAAATTGTTCTTGGTCAATAGGTTTTTGTTTAGATGCTTCTAATAAATCTTGTTCGAATAATTTATTTTTAGTTTCTAATTGATTGAGTCGTTCAATGACCCCAAAATAGGCCCATACTCCTAATGCTACTGCGCCTACAATAGCTAATAAATTTCTTATAGGTAAAGCTACGTTTGTATTATCACTTATCTTCATCTTTAATATTTACATCATAAAACATTTTATCAGAGTCTTCTGTAACCCAATCAGGACCTTCTACTTCCCAAACGGTATTTTGGACTTTATAATCTGGCCAAGATCGATCAGTAGTATAACTATTAACATGCCACAAAATGCGATTATTAGGCTGAGCTGCATAATTGCCGTTAGCAAGAGCCAATACGTGCGCACACTTATGCTCTTGAGGGATTTCAGAATGTTCTGTGTTGAGTATATTAGTTTCTGGATGCCCCCAGTCAATAGTAAAAAGATATTGTCCTTCATAAAATTTTTTATCTTTACCACGAAATTTACCGTGAATTCCACTTAAAAAATCAAAGCAATGAACAGAAGGATAATAACTAAAACAATTCCACAATTGTAAGAAGTCCGTTGACATATCAGGCACTTCGGTTCTTTGAAAATGTTTTTGGAAAAAAGCTGAGATAGGCAAACGCCAAAAGCATGCACCGTTCGGAAGCATGATGTTACATAAGATGGCACGTCCGCTGATGCTTGTAATGCCAAAGACCACACATTCTTCATCTTCTCCATGATGTTCTTTAAGATCATATAAATACTCCTTTCGAACCTTGCAATAAATAGGTGGTATGTTTGCATTTAAATATGACATAAATCTCCTTATCCATTAATATCTCCCCATGTGTTGCCAGATTCATAATCTACTTTATTTGGGACGGCTAGTGTAACAGCATTTTCCATGATCTCAATAATTTTTTTTGCTTGTGCTTCTGATTCTACAGAAATATCTAATTCATCATGTATTTGAATATGAGGTATAATTCCTTCTTTATATAAATCTAACATTGCTTTTTTTGTCATGTCTGCAGCAGAACCTTGTATTAATTTATTTAATGCTTTGTAGGTAAAAGCTCTCTTTATTCTTCCTCTACCATAAGTTCTTTCTGCTTCTTCTAAACTCATAGGAGTATGCATACCAAAAGTATTGGGTTCCCATTTATTAAACCTACATCTACGTCCTAATAAAGTTCCAATAGATCCAGATAGTTGAGCATGTTGAGATGTTCTGTTCATCAGTTCTTTAACAAAAGGTACATTTTCATGATACTGATTAAATAAATTTTCTGCTTCTGCTTTAGTATTTAAACCAAGTTCTGCTTGTAATTTCGCTTTACCCATACCATAAAACAATCCTAAATTAATGGTCTTAGCATTACTTCTAGATATACCGGCCATATCTGCTACCGTCTGGTGAAAGTCTACAGTGTCATTTTTAAATTTTTCTACAATAGATGAAACAGAATCATCATACATAATAGGATCTGTAGTAGCTGCATAATGTACAACGAGTCTTGGTTCTTGTTGTGAATAATCAAAACAACCCCATTTATGATTTTCTTCTGGAATAAATAAACTTCTAATTTTAGGACCTAGATCTTTATTTCTTGCAGGAATTTGTTGTAGGTTAGGATTAGAATAACTAAATCTACCTGTAACAGTTCCACCTTGATCGGATCGAATAGGATTGATATCTGCGTGTATTCTTCCTCTATGTTCATGTTTTAAAATAGTATCAATAAAAGTTGTATGTGCTTTATTAATTTCTCTCGCTTTTGAAATACATTGTACCAAAGGATGTTTATGTTCTGATAAAAAATTCTTTGTAAAAGAAGGAGCATCTGATTTTAATGTTCTTTCATAATGCAAACCTAATTTGTCAAACACTTTTGCAATAGACCTTGCTGCCCATATCTGAGGTTCAATACCTGTTTCTTGTTTTACTTTTAATAATAACTGTTCCTCTTCAGTTATCATTTTTCGTTTTAATTTTTGCGCACCTTCTATATCTACTCTTACTCCTTTAAATTTCATATCAATCAAACATGGAAATAAATTAGTTTCTAAATCAAATATTTCAGATAAATTTTGTTTTTGTATTTCTCGTGATAAAACTTTAAATAATTCTAAAGTAAGTTCTGCGTCTTTTTCTGCATAAGCTCCCACATACATTGCAGGAAGTTTATACATTTCCGATTTAGCATCTACACCGGCAGCTTCTGCTGCTTCTTTTAATCCTTTTTCATCTTTTACTTCTCTTAAATATTCAAAGGCAATACTATTTAATGCATAAGACAATCTATTTTCATCAATCAAAGATGACATCACCATGGTATCTACAATAAACCCATTGATTTTAATATTATAAGCTCTTAACCAGCAAACGTCATACATAGCATTGTGAAATATTTTTACTGCATCTGTTGCACAAACATCTTTGATATAATCTAAAACTATTTTTTTATCTAAATTTCCTTCGCGATGTCCAATGGGATAATATCCAGACCAACCATCTACAGCTAATGCAATACCAATAATTTCTCCTTCTCCAATAACTGCACCAGATCCTCTTGTTTTTAAATTTGGATCTCTTGTTTCTAAGTCAATAGCAATATATTTTGCCTGACTTAAATCAGGAAAATTTTCTGGACATGTCCATTCTGTTGCTGCTTCAAACATAATAGTACATTAAAACTACTATAGTTATTAACATTACATAATTCATTTGCGTAGTCTCTCTATTTCTAATTCACAGTAGTGAATAATTTTTTTCAAATCTTCAATACCGTTTTTATCTTTATAACGAACTACGTATTTTATAACATTGCCTTGAAAGAAAGACAAGTTGTTGGATGTAATAAATGTATAAGGTTGAATATTATGTTTAGCATAATGATTTCCTCCTTCTTGTCTAGTGGATGGAAATGCACGTTCCATATCTTCTTTAGTTGTCATTTTTTTTCTCCTTTTTATTATGAAAGACTTCATACCATGTGTCACAATTATCACAGTTATACATACTAACTATATTATGATCTGAATCTGGATATGTATCTTCAGTGTCAAAATCATTATTCCATCTTACTTTTGTATTACAGTAAAAACATTTCATATGATTTCTTCCCCTATATTGTATTGATATTCATAACCTTGATTCATTATGAATAAGTTTTCTTTTGCTCTTGTGACACCAACAAAAAATAATCTATGTTCGGTATCTTTATTTATTTGCGCTGCTTCATAAATAATTCTTTCTAAGTCTGTAAACAAAATAACATTTTCTGATTCTTCTCCCTTTACAGAATGAATAGTAGATAATTTTATTCTTGCAGGTTTGCTTAGATCCTCGCCGCTCGCCACTAGTTCCTTGATATAATCTTCCTGGTAATCTTTAAATCGTAATGCGTTCCAATCTCCATGTGTAATTAAACCATGATCCATTCTCAATTCATCCATGTCCACAGAGTCCACATTAACTAGAGACTTACCACCAGAAAAACCATACTTCACATCTCCTTGATCATATTTTAAATACTCATAAATATTTCTTGCTTCTTCTCCGGAGATGCTTGCACCTTTGTTTAATCTGTTCCAATCATTGATAGCTCTAATAACGTCTAATGGTAATAAGTCATTGAATTTACAGTCAAATCTATACCCTGTGTTTTGTAGTATAGGCACTAAATTTTTCATTTGATCATTGGTTCTAGTTAAAATCATCCATTGACCACTAGAAAAATCTATATTTTCTATTTCTAAATTTTCAAATACATGTCCTTTTGCTTCTCTTGGTTTCCAAACTTTTTCTCTTCTTTCATCAATGTTATCTAAAATAGATAATGCAACTTTGTGAATAGCATGAGGCACTCTCCTTGATTGCACTTGATGGTCTGGAGTTCCTTGTAAGTTAATAAAAATTTTAGGATCCGCTCCTTGAAATGCATAGATAGCCTGATCATCATCCCCTGCAACAAAAGATCTTTTACATTGAGATTCAATATAAAAGAACATATCCCATTGCAGAGGATTCAGATCTTGGGCTTCATCAAGAAAAACTGCGTCGAGGGAAGGACACAATTTTTTCTCAACAAACTTGGAAATCATGTCTGAAAATTCAAACATATTATAATCTTTTTTGTAATCTAAAATATCTTGATTGATTTGTTCTAGTAAAGGTTCATTAATAAAATCTATTAAGTCTAATGTAATAGCAGCATCTTGAAGAGATGTTTTTGTACTACGAGAGTATTCTATAATTTTCATATATTGATTTTTATATTCATAAAAACCATTTTCGTGTTGCATTGTTTCAAAAGATAAATCTGTATGACCATATTTATTTTTAAAAGGGTTCCAGTTTTTATCTTTTAATAATTGTGTCGCTGTATCTATTCCTAACATTTTAGTTCCCATAGAATGCATGGTACATATCCAATCAAAATCAAACGTAGGATATTCTTTTTGTATTCTTTCTCTTGCTTCATCGGCTGCAGCATTACTAAATGTAATGTAACAAATTTTTTTAGGATCAGTTTTATTAATAATTAATTCATTATGTAAATGTTTATGAATTAACGTATGTGTTTTACCTGTTCCTGGTGGCCCTGCTATAATGGTTCTCATTCAAAAGGTGCCTCTTTCTTTTCTATTCTTTTTGGTGTATATTTTTCGACCATAATTTTTTCTACTGTCCAAAGTTTAACACTTTTCCATTTATCTTTTATTTGAACATCTTTTGATATTTGCTTGCCATTAAATAGTTCTTCTACTAATCTTATTGTTTTATTTTTTGGATAAGTTTTTTCAGGCCAACTTTTACTTCTCACAATAAATTTCCAAAGATCTTTGAATTTAAAATGACTAGTTCCATTTTCTGTAAATGGTTTACTTTTAAATACATCTTCAATAGTTTTACCATCACGACTAATGAACTCTGTTAATAATTCTTTTAACTGCACATCTATTTTAGTGTCATCAGGTGCTTCTAATGTATTCATATTCTTCATTAATTTTGCTATCATCTTTCTCCAAATTAATTTAGCAACTGGAAGTAATGGTGTTCCAAGTTCTGTCATACATACAATACTAAATTTTTCTGGATCATGTAAAGTAGGTCCATCTACTTCTATTGTTTCTTCATCTACAGTTACAAAAAAAATTGGTGGGTCAGATGGATACTTTCTAATATTAGTAATAGATGGCATTCTAACCTCATCTCCTTTTCCAAAAGTTTTTGCATAACAAACTTTTTCATCACAAAAATTACAGATAGGTTTATCTTTACATTTGTAATCATATTTTTTGGAATTAAGTTGTTGTTTAATTCTAATAACATCATTAGATTTTAATGGTGGCTTAATATATTTTTCTGTATTGTAGTCTTCTAATTTATCTTCCCATCCTGTTGGATCTGATTTTCTTAAATAAACTCCAATATTAAATAAACCATTATCTCTACCAGACGCTGCAATATCTCCATTACCTTCAATGATAGGACCATTTTTAATTATAGTATTTAAACATGGTGGTCCATCTGGAAAAGCTTCTGGTTCTTTTTCTTTTTTACTTTCTTTTAAAATTAAAATATCTTTTAATTGTTCTTCAGTTTGAACATATGTATTATACGTCTTAATAAAATTTTCTATTGTTAAAGAATTACCATCCTCACCAATTGCATATCTAACAGTTCTATTACCACCATGATATGGCATATTTAAAAAATTACCTACATCACCTCTATCTGCTTTTATGGTAGATTGTTTTGGAAAAATTTCTGCTTTAGCATAACCTAGATTAGATGCCATCATCTGTAATTTTTGTCTCATTAAAGACGCTGGAACAAAAGAAGATACAAAACAAAATACATGTGCACCACCTGATTTAGATCTACACACGATTAAAGGAAAATTTTTTTCTTTTATTTTTGTAATTAATTTTACATGATCAAAAGGATAAGTATCAATATCAATTGCACCCCATTTGCATTCATTATTTTCGTTAATAGGAACAATACCTAATGCAGGTTCTTCTCCTTTTAAATGTTTTTCCCAAAGTTCTTCAGTAACTGGTTGTTTAACAGTGTAAGATCTAACTTCATTTTTACCATCATGTCTTATTTCTTTAGTGATTTTAGTGACACCGTATGCACTCTCTAAACCTTTAAATATTTCTTTTAAACTTTCTATCATAATTCCCTCTGATTATTTATTGGGCGGCACATATGTACCGCCCAAATGTGTCAATTACTTGTCGTAATTCCTCATGGAAACATGAAAATCTTTAGCAGATTGATACATACCAGAATCAATTACTTGTTCTGGTGAACCAATAGAAAAACCATACCATTGATTACCTTTCCCTGAGTTTAGTACTGATGTTATGTGATAACTAAAAGCATATGGAGCAGGCGTATATACACCTTGAGCATCTTTTAGTGTTTGAGATTTTTGCAAAGATATCCATTTTCTTGCAATCTTACCTTGAGATGCAGACATTGACATCAATGCTTTTTCCGCTCCATTTTCACCCATTATAATTACATAATTTTGGTGAACGGTTAAAATGTAGTTACCATTTTGTAATCTATCTTTACCACCATCTTTAGTAGTTTTAGATAGAATATCAGAATCAGCAGGATAAATTTGTTCTGGTCTACCTGAACCAGTACCAAACTCTGCCCATTCTTGGAACTCCATTTTATAATAACAAGGGATTGCTCTAAATCCTTTGTCACCATCATATAGTTTTTTTGTAACTATATTTAAGAACATTCCTGGTTCTGCACCTTCTACGTAATTTTGATTACGCTTCTGTGCTTCTCCAGATCCATTCTGTAAAAGTTTTAAGATAGGTAAAGCAAGAGATTCTTGTCTTACATTCTCAAAACCTGTTCCGGCATCTTCTCTATATAAAATAGTAGAAGGTGTTTGTGCCTCTTTTTTTGTTTGTACTTCTGTACTCATAGTTTAACTCCTTTTTATATTTGTACGGTTACCTACGTAAGTTTTGAAGCAATCAGGAAGTTCGATTCCAGACTCGTGACACTCCCTGACTACTCCTTTTAGGGTCTGAGGATGTACGCCTACTTTCTGGACAGGTTCGTATCCTTGACCTTTAGCAAGGGTAGCATATGCCATTGCCTTGTTGTCTTCGCCACGACCAAAGGTAACGGTGATATCATTTTTAATAATATCACCTCGACCGTTATCACGAAGCCAGTTAAAAGCTTCTTCCTGTTTTTCAGGAAGAATAGATGCACTGTAAAAATTTCCAACTTCTACAGTCTCGCCATCTTTGAGCTTTAATTTTGTAATGTTCATATCCTTCATCATTTCTGGAATTTCAAATTGCGAAATGATGTTGGCTTTTTCTTTTAATTTTTTTATAGACTCTTCTGCATTTGCAATTTCGTCTTCTAAATCTTTTAATTGCTGTACTTTATTAGTTAATTGTTTTGGATCAACAACAGCATTTATTGCATCCACTTTATCTTCTCTATAATTTATTTCACTCATAATATAACCTTTCTAATTTGCTTTCTAATATAATCCCTCAAAATACGTTTGTCAAGTAGTCTCTCTTTGATATAAATCAATTTCAATTGGATAATATCTTCTTTCTTGTTTGTCCCATTTTAACAACTTGTATTTGCCGTTTGTTATATCAGAAACAATTGAACATGCAACACCAATAATGGCCGGATCACCTGTTAATAATAAGTAATCTTCCGGTGTGTAATTTTGTAGCAGTTTTCTTAATTTAAAAACTAAAGGTCCAGCACTTAAAATTATTTGTGCATTTTCTGGTAACAAAACTTTTAATTCTCCATACTCAGACGCACCAATAATATTTATTTTGGGACGACCTTCTCTAGTTCCAGGAACATCCTGGATTACGTAAACTTTATTTTTCATAACTTCTTGACATTTGATACACTAAATGTTAGTTGGTTTCAATAGAAAGTAAAAATTAATTATGAACTATAAATTTAAAAGCAAACCTTTTGCTCACCAGTTAAAAGCACTTGAAATGTCTTGGGATAAAGAAGTATTTGCATACTTTATGGAAATGGGTACGGGTAAATCTAAAGTCCTTATAGACAATATTGCTATGCTTTATGATAAAGGTAAAATCAATGGAGCACTTATTGTAGCACCTAAAGGTGTTTATAAAAATTGGTTAGAATCTGAAATTCCAAATCATTTACCTGATCACGTAGAAAAGAAAATTGGTTTTTGGCAAACGAAACCAGATGCTCCTGACATGAAAGCATTGTTTGAAACAGATGAAGATTTACATATTTGCATTATGAATGTTGAAGCTTTCTCAACTAAAAAAGGTTTAGAGTATGCATGGAAATTTTTAACTTCGCATAGAGCATTAATTGGTATTGATGAATCTACTACGATAAAAAACCCTAATGCAAAAAGAACTAAGGCTATTTTAAATTTATCTAAATATTCAAAATATAGAAGAATACTTACAGGTTCTCCTGTGACCAAATCCCCTTTAGATTTATTTAGCCAATGTCAATTTTTAGATCCATGGTTATTAGATCAACAATCTTTTTATTCTTTTAGAACTCGTTATGCTATTTGCAGAAAAATAAATGTATCAGGAAGACAAGTAGAAATAGTTGTTGGTTATAGAAATTTAGGTGAACTATCAGAAAAATTAAAACCATTTTCTTACAGATGTTTAAAAGACGACTGTTTAGATTTACCTAAAAAAACATACATGAAAAGAGTTATTCAATTAACTGACGAACAAAAGAAAGTTTATAAACAAATGAAAGAAATGGCTTTAGCACATTTAAATGGTAAAATGATTACTACCGCTACAGTCATAACTCAATTAATGAGATTACATCAAATCACTTGTGGTCATTTCAAAGCAGATGATGATTCTGTACAAGAAATTAAAAGTAATAGATTAAATGAGTTATTAGATATTGTAGAAGAAGTAGAAGGCAAAGCTGTTATTTGGGCCCATTACAGACATGATATAACTACTATTGTAAATGCATTAGAAAAAAAATATCCTGGTTCCACTGTTACTTATTACGGTGACACATCTACAGATGATAGACAAAAAGCAATTAGAGAAATACAAAATCCAGAATCTAAAGTTAGATTTATTATAGGAACTCCACAAACGGGCGGATATGGTATCACACTTACAGGTGCTAGTACAATGATTTATTATTCAAATGGTTATGATTTAGAAAAAAGACAACAATCAGAAGCAAGGATTGATAGAATAGGACAAGAAAAACCTATGACTTACATTGATATTATTGCAGAAGAAACTATTGATGAAAAAATTGTAAAAGCTTTAAGAAGCAAAATTGATATTGCATCTCAAATTATGGGCGAGGATTTAAAGGAGTGGATATAAATACCCACTCCTCTTCGTTGTAAGGAAACATTATTTTATTTTGATCTCTTGAGCTTTTATTTCTTCTGGTTCATTAACACCTAATTTAACTGTCAATACACCATCTTCCATTGTAGCATCATCTACAACAACATCATTTCTCAATGAAAATTGTTTAAAGAATTTTCTAGCTGCAAGACCTTTTTCAATGTATTCTTTTTCTTTGTCATCTATTTGACCAGAAACAGTTAATACACCATCTTTGTATTCAACTTTAACATTTTTCTTATTGAATCCTGCTAAACCTAATTCAATACCATATTCACCTTTTCCGTATTTTACTACATTGTAAAATGGAAACGATTGAACTTTAGATAAACTATCAAAGATAGAATCAAAAGAATCACCGAACATTGTATTTGAATTGTTCCAAAGATCTTTTTGGAATTTATTTATTAAATCTAAACCTGTCATATAAACCTCCTTGTTAATAATTAAGCAAAGTTTAGTGGCCAGCCCAATTGCTGCACCTGCGGTATATATAGGGGGTATCCTAGTATTGTCAAGGGGTGGTTTCGTGCGTTTACAGGCTTCTATGGAAGACTTTTTTACAGATTTTTGCTTGGAATTTGGATATGAGCCAATATTTTGCCTTTGTTAGGACCTTCTTTAATTGTGTATCCAGAACCATCTTTATTAATATCAACTTCTTTTCTATTCTTTAATAACAGTTTTTCTTTTGCTTCTTTTTCTTTTTGATTATAATTTTGTGCAACTAAATCTTTTAATCTATCTTTATATACATGATAGCCACCGCCAACATCTGTTAAATCATTTTCTCTATCTAAAAATTTATAGTCTATTTTTGTAATTTCAAAATCTCTTTGTATCAATCTACAAATTTGTTCCGGATCAAATTCACCACAAGAGTATACATCAAATTGCATTAACGCTGGAGATGGTTCATCCCAAACATGCATGACAATATGAGAAGTTTCTATAATAGCAGCTCCTGTGATACCTCTATTACCTGGTACATCATGATAAATAACATAAGGACCCATCAATACTTTCATATTAATATATTTAATAAAATCTTCTAACCATTTAGTTAAAAAGTTTGTGTCCATAGGTGGGCTGATTGCTTCAGCGCGAATAATAAGATGTTTATGTACAAGTATTTCTTTCATAACAAATAACTCTATCTAAGGTTTTCAATGATAGCAACTACACCACTAATAAGTGCACCTATTAAAACGTATAATAATCTGTCTACTTTACCGTGAATTTTTTCTATGTCTTGATGAATATGTTTTTGCGTACAGCGTATTTGATCTACATCACGTTTTACACCAGTGACGTGTCCATATAAAGATATGATATGTTCTCCAGTTGTTTGTGGTCTTTTTCCGTTTGCCATTATTCTCCAAAACTTCCTCCGGTTACTCCACCGTCATAACCACGACCACCATCATAACCTGTTTCACTAGTCTCACTATTAAAACCACCATCAACAGATTCAGCAGTTGCCATGCTTTCAGCAAAACTTCCTGGTTCTATTCCCATTTTGTCTTCATCCTGTGATCCAAAAATAGAAATATTAGCAGGATTATATAATCTATCAAATTTAACAGAAGGTGATTGGAATAAATTTAAAATTCCTTTGTTAAACATATCTGGATATTGATTTGTAAGTCTTTGCATTCCAACAACAGAAGATAACATTAAACCTGGTATTCCTCCAACAAGACCTAAACCACTTAAAGCCGCTGATTGTTTATTGGAAAGAGGTTCTTGAGAATAATCATATTGAATATCTAAAAATTTTTCAGGGTCTTGATTTGTAGTTAAAGAAGAAGGATTAACTGCTGATATATAAACAGGGTTATACATAGTAGACGCAGGTGTATTTATTTGATTCAAATAACTTTGATATAGATCATAAACACTCATTACATTAATCCTCTTTGTCGCAATCTCATTTGTTGCTCTTCAGGGGATAATAACGCCATTTCTGTTGGTGTCAATCCTTGAGCTGTCATTAATTGTTGAGGTTGAATTTGTCCTACAACATTAGGGTTTGGAGCTGGTTGTGGTGGTAACGGAGCTGTAGATGTTGCTACCGGCTCAAATAAGTTTTGATAATCTTCTATATTAATAACATCATTAAAATCCATATCTAAATTTAATGCTCTTAAATTACCTAAGATAGATCTTATTACTGGATAAGCTTCTCTGTATGGGTCTGCTTGACCTATTCTATTTGCTGCTTCTTGAAATTCTCTTTCAATATTTTTAGATAATTCGTAAGGTGTAAATATACCTCTAGTAATATCCGTATAAACATTTCCAAGTTGTCTATCATCAAATTCTTTTAGAAGTGGTCTTCTTCCTACACCTAAAATTTCCGCAGATTGTAAATCTTTTCTTAAATTTTTTTGTACTATAAATCTTGCTTTGTTTGCTTGAATAAATCTATCAATAACATCTTGAGGGGTTTTAGGTCCTCCTTTTAATAGTCCTTCTTCACCACCTGTAAATAATCTTCGCGCTTCCCTAATACCTCTTTGATAATCTGCTAATTTAAATCCCATAGATTTAACTGGATCTAGTTTAACTGCACGAAAACCTGCAAATCCTAATAATTCATCTGGTAATTCAAAAAATTCTCCTCTTTCGGATGGTTTGTCTGTAGCCGCTTGATAAATTCTTCTTACTTGTGGATACGAAAAGGGCATCATAGCTTCTGCTAAATGATTAATAGAATTAGATATAACTTGTCCTGGTTCAGTTTCTAATTGTGTTTCAGTCCAAATTTGTCTACCATCTTTAGTTCTTCCACCTCTTGGAATTAAATCAAATAAAGCTTGAGTATAAATCGCTTCAGATATGAATGGTGATGCAAGTTCTCCAGCAGCTTCAAACATACCTTTTAACAAACCTGGCAGTAAAACTTGTTCGTCTGTAATTCCCTTTTGAATATTATTTAATACAGTTTGTATTGGCCGTATTGCAGTATCATATGCATTACCATGACTAAAATCTATATATTTTAATTCACCTGTTTTTTCATCTCGTATAGGAAGAATAGTAGAATTTTTTGACCATTCAGGTAAATATCTTTTGAGTGCTTCCATTTCTTCGTTAGTCACATCATATAAAGCTTGGAATCCAGATTGTAATCCATAAGGAGCTACCGCTAATACAGTGGTTAATCCCATTAATCTTTTCATACCAATAGATCTTAATGCAGGATCATTTATTTCTTTAATTGCTCTATGTGCAATATTAGTTGTTGTTCTTAGTATTTCTGACGGGAACGACATAAAAGTACCAAGAGGCAATCTTCTTAATGCTCTAACTGTATCTGATACATAAGCATAATTAGGAACTGTATTTCTAACAATATCCGCTGCTTCTTGATCTAAAAAATCTTCTGTAAATTCCCTACCAGCTTTAGCATAAGCATTTTTAATTCTTGATCGTTCTACTGCAAAGTTAGCTATTTTAAATAAATCATCTTCTGCAGTATATAAATCTTCTGCAACTTTCATTCCTTTTTTAGCAGCACGAGTAGCAGCACCAAAAAGTTTTCTACCCATAGATTCTAAAGGTTTATCTATGTTTAAACTTTCACCAAATCTAACATCTTTTAATAAATTTTTAATATCCCCTAATTGTACTTGTGAATTAACTACACCTAATTTCAATAATTTTTGATAAGCTTGTGCTTGTTCTTTTGTTGTTTTTCCAATTTGCAAATTACCAAAAGCTTCTTTAAATGCATTAGCAACTATTCTTGGATCTTCAAACATAATACCATTAGCTGCAGAAAAACCTGTTGCAGAGAATAAGTTTCTAAAGTGTGTAACCGGTGATAAAATAGTTTTAGCAACTTGAGCTGCTCCTTTAGGAGCTAATATCAAATTTCTATATATCCAAGTCCCTAGCTTCTCGACGCCAGTTGCTCCTTCTCGTGGTTCAAATAAACCTTTAAATGCTCTAGAACTATCTCCTAATCCTTCTGCGACAGCTTTAGAAGTATACAAACCCTGTAATGGATTGACTGCAAAATCATCTTTGAAGAAAGGTGCTAGATAATCATCTAATGCAACTATTTCTTGATTAGGTAATGCTCTTTCAGCTTTTAAATTTTTAACATCATCTAAAGTAAAAAAGAAACCTTCTTCTCCAGGTCCACCTTTTGCAGCACCACTAAGTATATTTGTTTTAACTTGATCATCTGCTCTAGCTAAATTTTCTAATAATTCATTTCTTCTAGCAACACCAGACAATCTTGCCATACCATTATAAATAGCAAATCTTGGATCTTCTATTTTACCAAATAAATCTCTAAATACTTTACTTCCTTCTCCAATAACTTGATCTATTTTTTTACCATTAATGTCTCGTTCTACTACTTGTTTAAAAAATTTTTTAGTTGTGACATCATCCGAACCAGGTGTTAAATTTATATATTTTGTAAAAGGTAATTGTTTTGGTCCTTTAGCTTCTACCGCATTTTTTAAAACATTATTTACTAATGTATCTGCTTCCATATCTGTTAAAGCATTTTTAGCTGGATCAAATCCAGGTGTATTTCTATTTGCAAAACGATGATATCGTTTAAATAATTCTTTTGCATTGTTCATTGCTTCATCGGTAGGTTTATAATTTAAAAAAGGTAAAGAAGATTTATCTTCAAAAATTTGATACGTATTACCTAAATATTCTTTTGCTCTTTCACCTAATAATCCTTTTAATTCTGCAACATCTTTTGGTGCATTAGAACTCATGTCAATCAGTTGTGTAAATTTATCTCTTGCACCTCTAATAGTTAACAATATATTATTAATACCATCTGAATCTAATCCTTTTATTTTTAAAGAATCTTTTAATTCTTTCTCTATACTTGCTTTAACAGGTTCATCTAATTTACCTGAAAACATAGCATCATTAATTTCTTTTAATAATTGTTGTTTTTCCTTACCTGTAGATTTACTAAAAGATGATTTTATTGTTGGAAATATTTTATCTATTTCTCTATCAATGCCTTTCACTAATTGCATTGCTTCATTGGTATCTGCCATCATAGCACCTTTTTCCGCCATTTTAGCTTCAAATATTTCTTGAGGTTTTGCACCTCTTGCTCTTAATGCAGAAAATACTTTATTAAAATGTTGATCTAATTTTGAATTGCTATATTCTATTCTCTTGCCTCTCGTTGCTGCAGCCTTGATTCCTCTTCCTACACCATAGACAATAGGCGTCGTTAATAATGCTTCAGATCCAAACTTAACTCTATTTAATAATTTTCTAGCTGCATCTTCTTTTCCACCTTCATCGGTTACTTCTGTAAGTTGTGTAGGTCCAGCTTCAAACGCATCTCCTAAAGATCCAATATCTTCTACATCAGCGACAAAAGCTTCTCCTGCTGCACCACCGGTTACACCAGCTACAAATCTTGCAGTTTTTGCTTTTTTATTTAAATCACCTGCAGTTCCTAAAGCTTTAGCAACATTGGGACTAGCAAGGTTTGCATAATTACCAATTTTTTTTGCTTTGATTGCTTTATCTGCTAATTTAGTTGCAAGTTTAAAACCATAACCACCTGGAACTGCAACTTGAGTAATAGCTTCGGTTAATTTACCAATAGCTCTTGTTTGAGCAATTTCTTCAAATGGATTAAGTTTATCAAAAAATTTTTCTACAGACACAGCTGTATCTGTGTCTAAACCTAAATCAATAAGTTCTGCAGCTAAAGATACAACACCTTCTGGAATTTTAATTAGACCTGATGCAATACCTGAAACACCTGCAACTAATGCACTTGTTTCACTGTCTCTTTCTGCTTCAGATAATCTTGGTTCAAAAGATAAAACTGGAGAGTTGAAATATTCGCTGGACATTTATTCTCCTATCCCATGTATAAAAATGGATTTTTCTTTTGTTGTTCTAAGACTGCTGGTCCTTCTTGTTTTGTTATAATATCTTCTGTTTTAGGTCCTGGTAATCCTGAAACTTTTATTTTCCCTTTTAATGGATTATTAATAATTTCTGGAATATTGTTTTGAATTTTAATCCAAGTATTTTGATTTGGATCATAATAAATACCATCTCTTTTGTTTCTAGCAGCAGCTGAATAATTTACTTTTCCTTTTTGTGTTACACCAAAAATTAAACCACCATCTTGACCTATTTCTTGTCCTGTGTTTTCTTTAACAATCTCAGGATTTTTTCTAAACTCATAAATTATTTCAGCGCCTTGTCTACTTTGAATTCTGTCAATAGATTGTATGTTTTCAATTTCTTTGTTTTTTTTGCTTTCTTCAAATCTTTTTTGTACTTGTTCCGCAGATGTAATAGGTTGCATAATTATTTGTGAGGCAATATTATTAACTCTTTTATTATAGTCTACATCACTTTCACCTTCTCTTTTAGGACCAGCTACTACTTTAGCTTTTTTCTGAGCATCTAATTTTTGATTTTCTAACTCCATTAATTTTAATCGTTCCTTACCTTTTTGTTCTATTGCAGTTTTAGCAGTTAACATAGCAGCTGGATCTTGTTTTAATGCAGCCATTTCTTTTAATGCTACATCAGTAGGCGCTTGAAATGCGGATGCTAAATCTCTTAAAACATTCCCTGTTGCACCTTTTCCTGACACTGCAGCAAGACCACCTCTAATTAATAAATTAGCAAGTACATCACTTCTTTCTTGTTGAACATCTCTACCATAACCTGCTTTCGCAGTTTCATAAATATCTTTTAAGAATGGGTCATCTTTAATTAAATCTTGCATAGTCACACGACCTGCTTCAGCGTATTTTGCTCTGCCGCCCGATGCTAGATGCATAACTCCATCCATCACTTGTCCACCTTTTCTGAACATGGGTCTTCTAAATACTTTGCTCATTTAACCTCTGAACGCGTTTGTACCTTGACCTACTAATTTGTAAATTCCTGCAAGTGTGGAAGCAGTTCCTAATGCAGTAGTTAATGGACTAGGTGAAGGTGTAATTGTTTGTTGTGTTTGCGCTGGGTAACCTGAAATTAATCCCATCACTCCTTGACCCAAAGCTTGAGTCGCTTGATAAGGTTGATACGCTTGTTGATAAGCAAGTTGTCTTTGAGCTTCTAAGTTTGCTTGTTCTCTTGCTTGTTGTTGTGAACCTAAAGCAGTTAACCCTGCAATTTGTTGACCAGCTAATGCAGGGGCTTGTTGTGCAAGTCCTAATTGACCTGCTGCAAGAGCTTGTTGTTGAGCAAAAGCTTGACCTGCTAATTGTTGAGCTTGACCAAAACCTTGTTGTAGTAATTGTGCTTGTAATGCTGCTCTGTTTCTATCTGATTCAGCTTGATAAACTCCTTCTTGCACCGCGCCTCTACCTTGACCAAACGCGCCTGCAGCAACTTGTTGTGCTTTTAAACCTGGTAATCCTCTTTGTGATTGAATATCAAATTCTTTTAATGTTTCAGAAATAACATCTTGTTGGTATGGAGACATGTAAGCTTGATAAGCTTGTGGTCCAACCATTCCTGCAGCTGTTTGTTGAGCTTGGGCCGCTCCTGTTAAATAAGGTTGATATGCACCAAGACCACTTGCCATTTGTTCAGCTTGAGTCGTAAGAGAACCAGGACCTGCTACAAATTGTGGTCCATATAATTTTGATACATCAATAGATTTTAGTCCACCTACCGTTTTCGTTAATTCATCTGCATAAGTTTTTCCTAATGCTTCAATAAATTCTGCAGGTAATTGTCGTACTTCTTGTAATTCAGCCACTATACTGTTCCTCCATTTTCTAATGTCTTCATTGTGTTATACAGTTTTTCTGCGCCTCTTTCAATATCTCCGTTACCTGCTCCTCGCACCGCGTCAGCAGTAAAAACAAACTCGTTTTTAGATAACATGGCAGGCACATCGTCTGCTTTTTCTTTAATTCCTATTGGTACAAAACCACCGTTATCTCTATAATCTAATTCCATGATTCCACCTTGATTTTGTCTAGGTTCACCCATTGGCATGTCTCCCATAGCAAATCCTATTCTACCACCTTGAGCAGAATTTTCTCTTACATATTCTTCTATTTCTTCCACTGATTTTCCTGGATTTAAATTACCATAATATTGAGCAATATATTTTTTCATCGGTGATGCCATTTGTAATTGTTTGAAAATTTCAGGGTTTTCATTTATAAGTTCAGTAATCATTCCACCCATACCATATTCTTGTCTACCCATAAGACCACCTTGAGCAGCATATTCTCTAGTTTGCTCTTCTGCATATTGATTTGCTTCTTCCTCAGTAGCATTTTGATTTAAATTTTTATAATATTGTGCAAGATATTGTTTAATAGCTGTTGGATTTCTTTTCATTCCTGCTTCTATTTGTTTAGGTGTTAATGCACCACCTAATGCTGTTCCACCTAAAAATCCTAAACCTGCTGATAACAAAGCTCCTTTACCTGGAACTAAACTTGATAAATTAGCTCCTTGAAATGCATTTGCAATACCACTTAAAGGACCACCACCATATAAACCTGTTCCTGCTTCTACACTTCCTAGTAATTTAGGTCCTATAGCACCAAGAGTTGCTCCGATTCCTTGTTGTCCAAATAAACCTGTAGCTGCTCCACCAAAACTTGCTCTACCAAATAAACCACCTATACTTGTACCAGGAATACCGAAACCTATTGCAGCTAAAATAGCTGCTTTACCTATATCTGATTTTGCAAAATCACCTACAGCGCTAACTGCTTTTTTAATTGGTTTAGTAATGGATTTAACAATACTACCTAGACCATATTGTCCTCTAGGTACCATCATTTCATTTGTAGGTAGTCCTGTAATACCACCACCCATATATAGTTGTCTTTGCATTTGCGATCTTGAAATAGCCATAGTTTTTAAAATATTGTTAACAATCGGGCAGGCGTAAAATCCTGGAATGTATTAATTTACTAAGTTTTTTAACACTAGTCAATCTTTTTTGAATTCTAGATCATCCATTAAACGACCTTCATATCGGTATTCGCCAATATGAGAAATATAATCTTCTACCAAAATATGACATTTACCACCAATTTCTGTCCATCTTTTACAGAAACCAAAGTCTTCTCCGTAATATCTTTTAGTTTCAGGTTCATGATAAGTATCAAAAAAGTTATAATAAAATTCTTTCTCACTTACAGTTCCATTCACAATGGTTGGTTGACTTATTTTTTTATCTGGAAAAGCTTTAATCATTCTATCAAACACTGATTTTTTAATTAACATACATCCAGTAGGAGCATGAGATACTTCTGCTATACCACTGTTAATTGTTATGTATTCTTTATCTTCAATTTTAACTGGCCAAGTAAAACCTTGTTTAGATAATAGTTCTGGTTCTAGATTACCTTTTCTTTTAATACTTTGATGTACTTTTTGCCAATTAATATTTTTCAAAGGATAAGGACAAGCAATAACATCTTTATCTGCTTTTATCATTTTCATAATAGTTTCAAATTTAAAATCAATATCAGAATCTATAAATAATAAATGAGTATATTTATCTCCTTCTTCTAACATACCATTCACACATAAATTTCTACCTTGAGTAACTAGAGAAGATTTTAATAAAGAAAAAGAAACCAATATATTTTTAAGTATACACTTTTGTTGAAATTGTAATAAGGCTTGTGTGTAATGAATAGAACATTCACTATGTACAGGAGTTGCTACAAATATTCTTGGTAAATCTTTATCTGTGTTTTTATTTTTGTTTTCAATTTTTGTTTCTTTAATAGTTTGATAAGTGTCTTCACTTATCCATATAGGTTTACTTGCGTCTTGCATTTAATGCTCCTTGTAAAAATTGAGTCCAGGCATTGCCTTGTTTAGTCCAATTATAAAAATGATTAGTGTAATCAATTTGTCTTTCTAAATGTTTAACAATATTAGGTGAAGTTAAATGATCTGCAACTGTGTTGATTGCAAAAGCAAAATTTTGAGCTAAAGATACAAAATCTTTTTGATAAGGTATATACGAACTAAACTCTGCACAAGTTTCATATAAAGCTCCATAGTCTGTAGTTATCATATAAAGACCTGCAGCCATTGCTTCAATTGCAGATATACAAGATGTTTCTTCCCAAATATTTGGATACGCAAAAATATCATATTCATGTAAATGTTCTTTAATATATTCATTTGGTTTGTAACCAATATAATTTACGTTAGGTAATTGTTTTGCTTGTTCATAAAGTTCTTTATATCTATGATCATTAGCTTTTTGAAAAGCAGGTCCATAAACTTCTGTAGATGAATATACATCTAATTCTATATTAGGATTTTTTACATATTGCATTGCTGCTAAGATTACATTTAATCCTCTCCATGGTGTTGGATGAAATATTAATTTTATCTTATCTTTCTTTTTAGTTAAATTTCTTGGTTTAATATTATCAATGCCATTTTTAATTACTAAAGATTTTTCGGTTGGTACATCAAAAGCCATTCTAAATTTTTCATAATTCCAATGTGAATTAAATACATACCAATCATACTTATGATGATTAGACTTATCTTTAAACCATGGCGCTAGATTGGGTTGATCGTATGAATTTTTTTGCCAAAGAATATTCATTTTAGTCGGATGTAAAGGAATTTTTTCTGGTACGGATGTTGTAATTTGTACTTGATCTAATAAAGAATGATCAACGTATTTTTCTAAATATTCTAATTGTAACTCTGTTCCACCTCTAGGATTGCTTTGCATTTTGCATTACTTTCTGAAGTAGATCTAATCCTTTATTGGTAACGGTTACCGCTGTATCCACTGCTAAATCTTCTTCTTTATGATTTCTTAAAAACTCTTCTTTCGTATCATAAGTCTTATTGGTTGACTTACTTCTAAAAGTTTGTTTGGTTATTGTTTCTATTTTTACTGGTTTATCCATTCTGATCTTCTCTGCTTATTTCTAGCAACGCTAGTGTTGCACTTATAGCAGATGTATCAGTAGATTCAAGAGATATAGAATCACTTTCTTCTAATATAATTGGACCTTTTGCAATATTACAAATAGTAGGTCCAGTCACTGCAGCATAAGCAACTATATAAGAAGTTGATGCTGAATTATCAGTAACTCTTGCGGTTACATTTTTTGATCCACCGGTATTGGTAATTTGTATATTTTGAATAATTGCATTTGCATTGGTAGGCGCTGTATATAAAGTTACAGCATCTGTTGTGCTAGGATCATAGAATGCGTTTTTATATATATTTGCCATTAATATCCATCCTGTACTAATAATAAATCAAATGAGGCAGAAGCAGAAGAGGTAGAACTTGCCTTTCCAGAAACATAGATATCTGACTTTTGAGGTATTACATTGATTGCATTAAAGATAACAGTTGTCT
>Ga0129324_10000817_pt1 | contig 21512 bp, 17 predicted proteins | sample CPBDNA_7_FD_96879 | JGI IMG/M metagenome (GOLD analysis project Ga0129324, IMG submission 96879) | Freshwater to marine salinity gradient microbial communities from Chesapeake Bay, USA - CPBay_Spr_15_0.2_DNA | ecosystem: Environmental > Aquatic > Marine > Coastal | place: USA: Chesapeake Bay... | reverse complement strand
TTTTTCCTCCGGGTGGGGTGGTGTCGAAATATCGTCCCGGCATCACTCCACATATATATAATAGCCAATGAAATACACTGAAGACACATGGCCCACAGATCAGTGGCCTAATTTCTCGTTTATAGAGATCGCGTGCCAGCATACGGGCGAGTGCGATATTGATCCCGACTTTATGGACAAAGTGCAGAAATTGCGCGTTTTGGTCGGTGAACCGTTGGTTATCACCAGTGGATACAGATCGCCGGATCATCCCATCGAGGCCAAGAAGTCTACTGTTGGGGCGCACGCACAGGGCAAAGCGATTGATGTGCAGTGTATGGGCAGCAAGGCGCACAAGATTTTAACTGCTGCGTTGGCGTTAGGATTTTCAGGTATTGGCGTGTCGCAATCGGGTGATTACCAGACGCGGTTTCTGCATCTGGATACCGTGGACTCGGATATTCGGCCAGGGGTATGGTCGTACTAGTGTATAAGTGGTTGCGCCGGCGAACTGGCAAGCAGATCCGGCTGAAAGAGCGCATAGCGGATCACATAGCATTATACGCGTGATCTATATATAAGGTTGTTATGAAGAAGCGCAGAGGTACAAACACAGAGCAGTTTACCATAGAAGAGATGGTAGACGCGATTATGTCAGCTAATGGATCACGGATAGATGCGGCTGATGTGTTGGGGTGTGATCCTATGACGGTCTGGCGATACGCTAAGAAATACCCACAGGTCGAAGAGGCATTAGAGAATGCGGATAAGGTCGTCGGCCAGATCGCGCGCAATGCGATCATAGACGGTATCATGAGTGGCGATGCCGGGTGTGCTAAGTGGTTCCTGACGCACAATAAGACTGTTCGCAGTGATTGGTCAGAACGCACAGAGATTACCGGCGCGAACGGTGGTGCGATACAGACAGAAACGCGTGTGATTGATACGCCGCCGGCAGCCAACAGCATCGAGGAATGGCTTGAGATCAAGCAGAAGGTGCAAGCGGCGCGCACTGAAGTGGCAGAGGCGTTAGAGGATTGACCGATTACGTATGGTCACCACAGGTCGGCCCACAGCTGCACGCGATCACAGCACGCAAGGTCATAGATGAATTACTGTATGGAGGCGCACGCGGCGGCGGCAAAACAAGCCTACTTCTGGGCAGTTTCGCACAGGATCTGGATCAAGGGGCAGCCTGGCGCGGTATCCTGTTTAGGCGTTCGCACCCAGAGTTAGACGAAGTAGTCAAGCAGAGTTTAGAGATATACCCGGCAACGGGTGGTGAGTGGAAAGTGGGCCGGCGTGAATGGCATTGGCCTAACGGGGCGCAGCTGTCGTTTAGGCATCTGGATAACGAGGCCGATGTCACGCGGTATCAAGGGCATCAGTACTCCATACTGTTGTGGGACGAGTTAGCAAACCACAGCAGCCTCGATGCCTACAAAGCGATGCTCGGCACGCTGCGAGGGCCGGCAAAGAACAAACGGGTCGTATCGACAGCTAACCCCGGTGGTCGGTGTCATGCTGAAGTGAAAGCATACTTTGGCATTGACCGTGCGCCCGGTGGTTATGTGCCGTTTCGATGTAAGAAATCGGGCATGGTCAGGTGCTACATACCGGCACGGGTCGAGGACAACAGGATACTGTTAGAGAAAGATCCGGGATACATAGACCGGCTGCACGCGGTTGGTGATCCGGCATTGGTAGCAGCATGGTTAGAAGGGGATTGGGATGCGTCACCGGGTTCAATGTTCGCTGTTTCGCGCGATTCGCTGGTGGTTGATCCGTTTGAGATACCAGATAGTTGGGTCATATTTGCGGCACTGGACTACGGGGAGAATAATCCTACTGCCGGTTGTCTTCTTGCTGTGGACTACGATGACGATGTGTGGGTAATAAACAGCTACTACGCATCGGGAGCCGGCGCAGAACACGCGCGTGGCATCAATCGCATGATTGAGGGTTGCCCATTTACGCGTGGTAAGCATGGCGTGGTAGGACGCGCAGCGCGGCAGGTGTTAGCACCGTCTGATATGTGGACGAAGCGCGCGCCAGGGGAAGCGTCACAGGCCAGATCCGTGGCCGATACGTTTACAGAGAACGGCGTATACCTGCATCGGGCAAACATGGATCGGGTGAACGGTTGGCGCAACATAGGCAATCTGCTGCATCATGGCCGGCTCAAGTTTTTTCGGGGGTATTCTGAGCCTATACTCGATTCGCTGTTGAGTGTGCAGAGAGATACGCGGAACATGGAAGATGTAGCAAAGGGCGGCGATGACCACGGAGCAGATGCGCTGCGGTATGGCATCAATCATGTTTACAAGCCGCGCAAAGGGACAAAACCTGCTGCTGCTGACGGGGGGCGGCTGATCGAGCAGATCATAGCAGAGAAGCCAAGTAGCAGGTATGCATAAGGACGATACACTATGAATGAACAGATACGAAGTTAAATGGTATAAGTCAGAAGGTCAGATGCTTGACCGGCTCTATAAAGAACGGGCCGACGAATGGCAGAAGCTATATGACGCATACGACTTGAAGTTTGATAAGCGCATACGCGACCTGCGAAGCGAAGATGTCGTAAAGGTTTCGCGTTTTTACCCCATTGTTCGTCAGATCCTCGGCACGATTGCCCACAATTACCCGGTGCAATCATTCAGTGTGGACGATGAAGTAAACCAGGGTGTTGCAGAGATATTAGAGCGTGCCAGTGCCAGCTGGATGAAAATTTGCAACCTCAAATCACACGTACATCAAGCTATATTCGACGCGCTGTTTACCGGCGTGGGTTGGGTCAGACTCGACTATAACCCAGTAGGCGATGACATTATTGCTCCATACGTCACCAACGACGATATGGCCGAAGATTTAGTTGTAGCATCGCGCGTTGCACCGCATTGTGTTCACGTTGATCCCACCGGCAGTCCACACAGGTTGGGCGATAAACGCTATATCCGTGAAAAGTTTTGGGTTCCGCTCAAGTTTCTGTTAGACGATCCCACCATTCAGAACAAAAAGAGCATCAAGCCTACGGCCATGTCGAAGGAAGACAAGCTGGGGTATGGCGATCTGATGGGCGCGCGATACGATAGCGCAGAGCAACAGGCTATCACAGACGCTATTTCTAATGGCGAGTTTGTGCAGCTGGAGCGGTGGCACATGAGGGTCGAACGGCGCGAAGTGACGTTTGCTGCCGGCGTAGACAAGCCGATCAAAGATATACCGCACCCGTATCGCAAGATGGTGTTCCCACAAGTGGTAGACACCTTTAACCAACCCGTCTTTGATATTGATCCAGATACCGGCGAACCAACTGAGCCTGTGTTAGACCTGGATAACGGGGTAGACCAACCCGGGTGGTTGGTTGAGCAGGGGTTTCCGTTTGTGTGCATCAAGTTTGATCTGAGTGCCGAAACGTTTTACCCCAAAGGTCATTTGAAGTATTTGGAGGATCTACAAAACGCGATCATTGAACAAACATCGCGCATTTCGGATATGCTCAAACGTACATCGCGTATGGCAGCAGTATCCAACGCAGAATTGGAGCAGAATCCCGAATTAGGCGAAACCTTACGCACAGGCCGTGACGGTGAGGTGATCGGGTTAGAAGACCTGAACAGTTTTCGTGAAATAGCCTGGGGAAGCGTGCCGCCGGATGTGTATAACTATTTCAGCATGGTTATGGGCATGGAGCGCGAGATAGCTGCACTACAACCGCCGGCTGCCGGCTCAACGGACAGTGCAACAGAAGCGGCAGTAGTGGCTGCAGCTGCACAGATCAACGGGCAGTGGATGGAAGCGGCTGTAAATGGGTTTTACGAGGGTATCGTGCGGAATGCTTTTCAAATAATGGGCGATCCAAGATACACACCAGAAAACTTTGCCGAAAACGTTGCGCCAGACGGGGATGATCGAGTGATCCGCGCACTACGCACCAGCGATTTCTTGTATAACTATCGCATCGAAACCAAGACGGGCAGCACGCAACCGCTTTATGCACAGTTAGAGCGTGATCGCACGATGGCGTTTGTCTCCTATGCGGCGCAGCGTCCCAACTATGACCAGATGGAAATCGACAAGTTAGCTGCCGTGGCAAATGGCATACAAGATGTGGATTCGGTTATACGGGATATGAGCAACGTGGAAGCAGAGCGCGCTGCACAATACGAGAATGACCGGGTGATGCAGGGCGTACCTATTGAAGTGCTGCCAGAGCAAGACCACGAAGCGCACATGGGCGTTCACGCGCAATACCAACAGCATCAGGTCTATGTGCAGCTGCAAATGCAAGCACAGGCGCGCGATATGGTGGGGCGGCCGGCTAATCCGCAGGCCATACAGCAGTTACAAGCACTTGATCAACAGATGCAACAGCATATGCAGCAGCATCAACAGGCCGCACAGCAATCACAGCAGGGCGAATCAGCCGGGCCTGTTAGTGCAGGTCGAGCCGCTGCAGCTAGTACAGGCGAAACGGATCTAATGGCGCAGGTGCGATCAAACGCGCAGCGCACATCGGATGTGATAGAGGCACAAGCGCGTAGCTAATGAACCAATTTCGCGGTGACATAACGCCGGCATTTGCATCTGGCAATCGTGGGATGCAACCGCTTACAGACGAGCAAGAGCGTTTACAGCGATTGTTGGAAGCGATCATACTAAAAACGCCGGGCGGCGTGGCTAAGTCTATAGGCGAAGGGATACAGACGGGCGTTGATGTGGTCGGGTCGATTGGTCAGCTGGACAAAGCAGAGCAATTAGGCCGGCAAGCAAGACGCACATTACCCGACATCGTTTCTGCGGTTACTGAGCAACCTGGCGCAGTGGCAAGCGCATTGGTTCAGGGATTAGAGCAAGATGTGTTGGATAAGGGGTTAGGCGCATTTGTAGGCGTAGAGGATGCTGTTCCAGTGGTAGGGAAAGCCGGCAAGTTTATGGGCGGCATAGGCGCAGCAGCCATGATGAGCAAGATGCCGAAGATGCCGAAGCAAGCACAGGATATTGTTGATGCGTCTAAACGTGCTGATGTAAGAGAAAGCATAGCAGAAAAAACGTTTTCAGAAATAGCAAAAGATTCGCGCGATTTTGACCATTTCTTTTATAGAACTGGTGGCGGTAAATATGATTTTGGTGTAGCTGAAAGATTACAAAATGAAGCAGAGGGTGAAACAGGTTTAGTATTAGGTGATTTTATTATTGGGAAAAAGGTTAGAGAATTGTATTCAGATGCTCTTAACACGCCCATAATCATATTAAACACTCCTGTACATAAAGGTAAAAAAGTAGACTTAGGCGATGTTGATTTTTTTGGCGCATCGGGCAGTTATAAAGGACAGCCGGCTATTTTTCTTAGTAATGATGCTGACATTAAAAAGAATAAAATAGTAGGGACAATATTAGAAGAAGGCGCGCACACGCTACGAAAATTGAAAGGCCGACAAGTACAGGGTGCAGAACAAGCACTTAAAGGTGATTTTGATGCGTATGCTGCATCGCCAGAAGAAGTATCAGCTAAGAAAATGGTAGAATTTGCAGCACAATTAGAAGAAGACAAAGACGGTTTGCTTGAATTTTTTAATAAGGCAACTGGCAGCACATCAAAGATGTCGAAGCAAGCACAGGATATTGTTGATGCGTCTACAAAAGCAAAAGCCGGCGATTTGTTGTCAGATCCGGGCGAAGCTACAGCCTACGCAAAAATTCTTGAAAATGAACCTGGCGCGCGCATAAGCCAACGGTTTCCAATGGGTGCTACAGCTACAGAAGACCCATTGACGGAAAATTTAATTATAGACACAGATGTCATGCGGTCTGATCCGAAGCTGACTGGCAAGTTGGTGCAGACCATATCAGAGTATCCCAACATCCCGGAACAAGTAGTGAAGCGTGGCGATGCAGATGAGATAATCGAAGCTATGAAGGATCATGAAATATCCAATCTGCGTTTCATATTTGACCAAATGCCGCCCGAAGTGCGTGACCGCGCTATGCAATGGTATGACGGAGCAAACAAGGTAGCAAACGAGTTTGGGCAGCGGTATGGGTTATCAACCGAACAATCTGCCGGCATTATGGCTGCGTTATCGCCGCAGATGGATTGGTTTAAAAACGTCACATTAGCTGAACGTGTGATGGACACAATGAAAAACCACCAATCTGCTGCAAATACAAAAGAAATGATGGAATGGCTGGATTCTAATTTTTACAAGGAGCCAGCTACGAAACGTTCTGCGGATTGGCGGCAGGCGATAGACAATATCAGGGGTAAGCGATTAGAAGAGATAGTTGACCCGGTAGAGAAAGCGTTATGGTTGCGTGCGTTTGACGAAACAACGCGTGATCGAGGTTATAGAATACTTACACCAGAAGGCGATTTTGGAGATGTAGTAAAAAAAGCGGACGGGAATAATGCACGCGCTGGTTGGGGGTCGTTTGCAGACATAGCAAAAGCTGTCAAGGTGTTCGATGACGGTTCTATGGAAAACATAAGCCGCACTATGGGTATGCAGCACAAGGTTAGGAATTTTTATAACAACATAGTTGATCCAGATGCGATATACGGCGATGTGACAATGGACACGCACGCAGTAGCTGCCGGCTTGTTGCGTCCTTTATCTGGTAGTTCACCTGAAGTTTCACACAATTTAGGTCAAAACGTATCTGCGTCTAAGCCAATAGGGGTGCAAGGTACGTATCCAATGCACGCAGAGGCGTATCGTGATTTAGCTACTCAAGAAGGTATGCTGCCACGGCAAATACAATCGGTTACTTGGGAAGGCGTGCGTGGAATGTATAGTCCAGAGCAAAAGAGGGACAAAAAGTTTCAAGCAAGCGTCAATGAAGTGTTTCAAAACTTTAGAAAGGGCAACATGACGCTGGAAGATTTACAGAAGGAAGTGCTGAGAATATCGGGCGGCGTTGATTTACCAGATTGGGTTAATCAGTAAGTGTGCCTAATAACTCATCAGGTAAAATGTCTTTTGGATCAACATCATCTGGCACGCCATCGGGGTAAGCATACGCTAAATAAACATCGGCGTGTAGATCCATATTATTACGGATCATGTAGTCCAAAACAGGGTCATCGTGGGCTGAACCAATAGCTGCTTGACTCATTAAGAACCGTCTTTTTTTAGATGAAAATCGTCTATAAAAAATACGAAAATTAGGGTGAAATGCCAACACATAACTACATATGCGGATTAGGCCATGCAGAGATGGATGTGTATTACACTGGCCGGCCTATGAAGAAGCGCGAATGTCCAGAGTGCGGCGAGATATCGACCATAAATTTTGGCTCGATGGGCGCATTTAATAGGCTGATGTCTACGCAGGGCCATAACCAAGCTATGCCTGACCCACAGACGGGTATGTATTACGAACACGCCACAGACAAGCGCACTAAGTTGAAGGCGTTAGGGTTAGAAGAGGGCGATCAAAAGACGCGCAGCCAAATCGAGGCTGAGACATACGATGCACAGAAAGCGCAGATGGAAAGGCGCGCCGGCGCACAGACGTTGGCAGCCGATAGTGTTGAAGAGATCATGGATCAGATTGATTGGGACAAGGTAGACAAGGGCGCAACAGGCGATCTAAACAGAAGCGTAGACAGTCCAGGGTTGTTCACGGACAACAACGACTAAGTAGTATTTACAATGTGACCACGCGGTCACACAAAACATAACGCGCTGACCGTGCCGGGTCAGTGGGGGTTACGGCACTAATCCCTGCACCGGCATAGTTGGCGCGTTTTTTTCATGTAGAGGTGAGTATGACGGAAGTGGCAATAGACCCAGCCGTTTCGGAAGGGCAGACGACTGAGGGAACCAATGAAGGATCTGCAGAACCCATTAATGAAATGGGCCTGGGGATGCTGGATCTGGATCAACCCCGAAGCGACCCCGAAGAACAGAGTGCAGGGCAGACTAATGCTGAAGAAGTCGAAGTAGAAAAAAGCGCATCAGCGCGCAATTCAACAAATGACGACCTATCTCCGTTGGAGCGTGATCGTCGGGAGGCAGACAGATATTTCACTCAGTTGAAGCAGCAGCACGATCAGTATGTTGCACAAGAAATGGCCAAGCTAAAACAGCTACAAGAGCAGCAAGCGCAATCGCAAACGGTGCAGCAGCAGACCATGCAAGATGCTGAATCACTACGGCGCGCAGCCATGCAAGCAACAGATGCAGAGCAGCAGCGTTCATTAATGGAACAAGCTGCCGGCATCGACTATGTGCATAACTTGATCAGCCAAGAGATACAACAGGCACTACAGAAAAATGGGTTAGACCAAGTAGGGCAGTTGCGTCAGGTGGTTGAACAGCTGCAGGGCCAAAACCAAGCACAGATGCAGCAGCGAATGCAAAAGCAGATAGCTGAAGTGGTAGAGGTGTTTGGGCAAGATATCGGCAAAGATGTTTCGACATTGCGGTTTATTGAGCGAAACCGGGACGCGTTGAACGAGGTGAATCCGAAAACAGGCGAAAACTGGACATTGGCCGAGTTAGTTGGTCAGTGGACAGGGCGCACTGCGGAAGAAGCGAGGGAAGCGCGAGAAATGCAGCGCACACAACGGCGTAATGCTAAGTCTGGTGCTGCAACGCGTGGACAGTCAACGGGCGCGCGCAACACGCAATCGAGTGGTGTAATATCAAAGTCTACCGCCTTAGACGAAATACGCCAGACGTATGTATAGGCATATAACGAGGTAAAACAATGGCACAGACCACAAGTGAAGTATGGGATAGTCGCTGGTCGTCGACTCGTCGCACGATTGATCCGGCGCAGATCGACAATATTTTTGAGCCGTATAATGTCATCGACGCACTAAGAAAGCGTGGTGGCGGCTCTCTGATGGTGGATGGCGGTGGGAAGGAAATCCAGGTCATTCTTGAATCGAGTGCTGGAACGGCTGAAGCGTTCGACAAGTATGATCCGCTTTCCAAGTCTCCGCGCGATCCGTTTGAGAGTGCGTTTTACAAGCGGCGTTACTACGCTGTTCCCATCGTGTTGAGCGATACGGAAAACTGGGAAAACAGCGGTGCAGAAGAGGTATTTGAGTTGCTGAGTGCGTTGGGTGACAACGCCATGAATAGCTTGCTCAAGACCATCAACGAGGACGCGTGCGGCGCGCAGTCTGGCAAGTCGATGCTCGGTTTGCAGGATCTGATTGCAGATGCCGGCACGGGTACGATCGGCGGTATTGATTCTTCTACCAGCACGTTCTGGCAGAACCAGAAAGATACCACTGCCACCACGTTCTTGTCTCAGACGACTACTAACATCTTTGACGGTATTACGCGTTTTAATGCCGTGATGGATTCGATTCGTAAACAGGGCGGCAAGACGGACGCAATCTTTACCACCTACTCGATTGCCGGCGCGTATCGCGTTGCGCTTACGTCACAGGGATACGTCGAACTGAACGGCACTAAGCTAAACGGTTTGAACGGTCAGGAATTCCCGGCCTACATGGGTGCTGCAATCGTAGCTGACAACGATATTGCCGCTAATCACGCCTACTTTGTGGACAAGCGTTCGCACCAGTTGCGTGTGATGCGCCAGGCGAACTTCAAGAAAACGCCGTTTGTCAGCTTGCAGAGCAGTGGGCAGTTGGGTCAGCTGGCCTATATGGTTGCCGGCGTGCAGCAGATTACGAACAATCGCCGCCGCTTGGGCGTTGCCACGAATATCACCGGCATTTAAGAAAGGAAGGGTGACTATATAATGGCTACTTGGAAGATGGTAGGAGGGGTGACGTTCAATCAGGATATTGATGAAACGTCAACCTATCAAGAAGCACCGTTGGGATCGCGTGTACAGGCGCGCGACATTGACAATCCCGAATATGGAACGATGGAGTTTGTCTACGGCGTAGGCGTAGCAAGCACCGCTGCGGGCGATCTGGTGTTGATTGATGGATCTGGATTCACCACCACGCGCGCGTCTGCCAATGGTGTGGGCAAGTGCGCTGTAGCGATGTCGGCTAACGTTGCCAGCCAGTATGGTTGGTATTGCGTTGACGGCACGGTCGAAATCACTAGCGGTGATGTGGCCGATGGCGCGCAGCTGTATCTGACCTCAACGGCTGGATCGGTTGACGATGCGGTTGTAGCTGGCGATGTCATTTACGGTGCATACGCTGTTGCAGATGATTCGGGCGGCAAGACGCTTTCAAGCATCTCGCACCCCTTTGTCAACAACGTAAGTAACTAAGCAGTGAAAACGGGCCGGTAGGGGAGCAATTCCTTACCGGCTCACACATAACGAAAGCAAAACATGGCTAAACGTAAGAGCAGTATAGTAGATGCGGCATACGATAACATGGGTCAACCTATGGGTGCAGCTAAAGGCGAACCAATTCAAAGTGCAGTGGAAAAGGTCGCAGAGGCGAACGATTTAGAGCCGCTGGTTGACGTAGCACAAGAAAAGCCGGCAAAGGCTAAGATCACAAAGCCTAAAAGCATTGTAGAGCAGATACTGGCAGAGGCGCAAGAAAACCCTGCGGTGGTGGAAGGGTTGGCAGATTTATTGGCCGGCAATGAACGCACGCGCTCGATGTTTGGTTTACAGGCTGGCACAGGGCCGGCATTAGGCGATTACAACAGGGATTACACCAGTGAACCAGCGTTGCGTGTGTTTGGTGGTGTAGAGGTAGCACACCCAAAAGGGTTTACCCCATTGCCCCCCGGCTGGTTGCCAATGTATAAGGGGCAGGGCGGCGATGATACGAATGACCCTGCATTGGCCGTGAAAGACGGCAAGGGGCAGCCAATTAAGACGGAGCGATACAAAGAGTGGATCGACCACCACAAGAATGGCACGAAGATGGACAGCAATGTGCGGTTTGATATCGCTGCGGAAGAAACTATGCGGCACGACCAGGGTGTAGAGTTGGCTTAATGCAGATCCCCCGGCAATCGCCAAACATTGCAGGGCAGGTCAAGCAAGCAACAACGTTTGGCACGGTTGCACAGTTTGATGTAGTAGAGATAGGTCAAGTGCTACAAGCACCGACATTAACCACAACCGAACGCAATGCGCTTACGGCATCGAATGGCTGGATCATATACAACACAACAGACGATCAGCTACAGGTGTATAAGGGCGGCGCGTGGGTAAACATAACCACATCGTAGACTATGAATGACATTAGACGAAGGTATCAGCCTGGTATTAGATCGCGTAGGGTTAGATAGTGGCAACACATCGTTTAAGAACCGCGCGCGCAAATACCTAAATCTGACAGCTGTTGAAATATCAAACCTGCTCAAGTGGTGGTGGTTAGACCGTACGACCACGTTCAAGACTACGTTGACGTTTGTTGTTTCGTCTGCCAGTGGCACGTTTACCGTGGGTGAAACGGTCACAGGTGGGACAAGTGGCAATACGGCTATTGTGGATTCGCACGACACTACCAACAATCGGCTGTATGTATATAGCGAGTCCGGCGCGTTTACGGCCACTGAAACGCTTACCGGCGGCACAAGCGGTGTCACGGCTACGTTTGATTCGTCGTCCACAACGCGCGTTTACACGCCTGTAGATGGGGCGGTCACTGCATGGTGGTCGTTTGTCAACGAAACAGACGAGTGGCCGTTAGAGATCGTCGGGCCAGATGAATACGATATGATGGACGAAGACCGAAGTCTTACCGGCAACGTATATAAAGTATTTGTTGGCGGCGTTGATACGACCACGGGGTATCCTACGATTGAACTGTATTACACGCCATCGGATACGAACGTCACGATTCGCGTCAGATACCAGATTGCCATAGCCGAATGGGGCGCATCGGACGACAACAAAACATTTCTCACGTTGGGTTTCCCACAGATAGCTGAGTCTGCGCTTGTTTACGGTGCATCGAAGCTGTATTACGAAGAGAAGGGGGATGAGTCAGGCGCGCAGCGCGAAGCAGCAGAGATGGCGCGCGTAGTGCGGCTGATGATGAAAGCGAACCTGGCGCAACAGGGCAATCGTCGGTATCCGGCATCTGATCAGCCATACGCATTTATTGTACGCACCGATAACTCGTTGGTGGTCGAGGCCGGCTAATGCCCATAGCTGCAGAGACTATTAAATACGGGCCGTGGACGCAGGGCGTGCGGTATGATTTGGCTGCTGAAGATATAGGGCCGAACGGGTTGCGCGATATGCTCAACACGCGTCTGACACAAGCGGCATCGGTTGAAAAAGTGTTGGGTGTCAAAAGCTATGAGAATGCCAGTGCAATAGCCGGCACACCTACACTTACAGCCTGTGGGCAGTTTCGTGCGCCATCGAGTGGCACAGAGTATGTGTTTATCGTGGCCGGCGCAACGATGTATTACTACAACAGCGGTTGGACAGATATTACTGGTTCTGTCACAATCACAGCTGGTGACGATAACACGTTTCAATGGGTGCGCGCGTTTGATACGTTGATTCTGACCAATGGCGTGAATCCTCCGATCAAGTGGACGGGGACGGGCAACGCGGATGTGTTGGATGTGGACAGTCGGTTTACTACAGCCGAACACGTTGCATTCTTTGATAACCGTGTGTTTTGTGCTAACACAAATGCAGACAAAGATAGGGTTTGGTATTCAGATGCCGGCGATCCAGAAACGTGGGGCGCATCGTCTTTTTATAACTTGGGTTCGCCTGTAACGGGTCTGCAGCCATTACAAAACGCGTTAGCAATCCATACAGAAGATTTCATATCTATTCTACTGCCTACCGGCAACGCGACCATTCCATACCAACTTCAGCAACGCACTACAACAGATCCACGCAACCCACAACAGGGTGGCACACTATCGGGCCGTGCTGTTGTAACGATTCCCGGCAACGCGCAGGTGTTCGTATTAGAAGATGGCGTGTATATGTGGGCCGGCGGCGAAACGGTTGAAAAGGTGTCCTATGCGCTGGATGAAGGATACTGGCCGAACTTGTCGAAGAATCGGCTGCACCAAGCGTTTGCCGTGTATTACGCAGACGAGAATGAGGTGTGGTTTTGGCTACCGAACAACAATACAAACTGCAATGAAATAATGGTGATGTCACTGCGGCATAGGTACGTGGATGACGTTTCCGGGCAGACGCGCTTTGCGTGGTATGGGCCGTTGAATGGTGCAGGGACAACCTTTGAACGTAACTGTGCCGGCATCATAGACGACAAGCCGCACGCAGGGAACTTCAATGGCAAGCTGTTAGATCATGCACCGGCAGCCTATTACAGCCATGAAGGTGCAGCATATGACACGCATTTTGAAACATCTGCACCAGCACCGTTAGGCGGTGACGTTGATCTGAGGTGGTTGTATGCACGGACATACTTTGACGCGTTGGGTGCATACACGCTTGGTGTGCAGCAAGAATCACAAGGGGTGGGTGGAAACACGACTACGTTGACGACAACGGGCGGCGGCGGTGTGATGGATTCGTTTACCTTGGGCGTAGATGCTGTAGGAACTAAGCGCATGGTGTCGAAGGATATTGATCTGAAGGGATACGATCCACACAGCAGTTTGAAGTTTACTAACAACACGAAAGATGAACCCTATAGAATACGCCGTACGCATTTACAGTTTAAGGTCATTGGGCGGCATAGGAAACCAAAGGCAGGGGTTACTTAATGGCATACGATCCATATGCAAGTGGCAGCAGCACACCGATAACGCGAAGGAAAGAGAAAAGAATATTTGATCCATATGCGAGTGGAACCAGCACCCCAGCTGTTAACAATCTATTTAAAGCTGTTGGGGTTGATGATCCTGATGATCCATACGCCAGTGGCACTAGTACACCGTATACACCGCCTGCATCATCTAAACCACCTATATTTGATCCATACGCGAGTGGGACAAGCACGCCGTATACGCCACCACCACCAATATTTGATCCATACGCGAGTGGGACAAGCACGCCGTATACGCCACCACCACCAATATTTGATCCGTATGCGAGTGGGACAAGTACGCCGTATACACCGCCACCTGCTCCACCACCAATATTTGATCCGTATGCGAGTGGCACTAGTACGCCGTATACGCCACCTGCTCCAGCACCGCCAATGTCGGCGGATGAATACGCAAAAATATTAGCTGGTGATGATCCAGCACGGCCAGATTTGAGTGGGTTTAGTGGTAGCACAGGTATAGGCGGCGGCGATGGTGCGATGGGCGACCGTGAATCGTACGCAGACGCGATGGAGCGCCTTGGCCTTACGCCTGGCACTGCAATAGGTGAGGAAAATATAACAGCATCGAACCTTAATAACGTGCAGGGCGAAACGATGTCGGACGCGATGAAGCGTCTTGGCCTTACACCCGGCACTGCAATAGGTGATTACAACCAACCACGCGCAGACCTAACCCGTATCGATCCAGTTGATATGACTGGTGCGACTGCGATTGATCCGGGAACGGGAGTAGCAACGCCGTATGGCGCATTGGGGTTTGATGACGCATTGAAGGTGGGAACGGGAACAGGCATCGGCACAACGCGGAACGATTACGGCGCGATGGCAGCTGACCAAGCACTGTTAAACCAAGTACGTGCCGGCAAACTGGTAAGCACTGGCTCGGACTTAACAGATGCAGCGCAGCAGAACGTATTAGACCGGCTGCAGGGCGATCCATTGGGGTCTGGTGCTGACTTAGATCAGGCAATGGTGGCGGCACGAAACAGGCTGAACAATACGGGCGTATTGCTCGATACTAACCTTACCCAACAGGCTGAACAGGCCATACTTGATCGCTTGAGTGGTGGCAGCAACCCACTTATAGAGCAACAGCGTGCGGACTTTCTACGGCGCAGCGAAGACCAGCAACGACAATTACGCGAAAACTTAAATCGCTTGGGTGTGCTGCGAAGCGGCGATACAGCAGAGGCGTTTGGTGATTTTATCGGGTCGCGTGAACGCACATTAAACGACATAAACGCATTAGGGTATGACCTACAAACACAGGCGATAAATGACGCGTTGAACTTTGAAGGTCGGCGCGACAATCTGCGATTAGCCAATGAGGATTTGGCAAGGGCAGCTATTGGCGATGTGGCCGGTCTGTCGGCGCAGATGGACAACAGGCAAGCATTAGGGGCAGGTCTTGCCGGCGATGCAATATCTCAAGCATTAGGGTTGCAGACGCGCGTAGATCAGTTGGGGTTAGCCGATCAAGAGATGCAGCGTCAGGCGCGCGCAGATGTGTTTGGCCGCCAGGGTCAGCTTGCACAGTTAGAGACCGAACGCTTGGGTCGTCAGTTGGCAATGGACGATGCCAGTAGGCAAGAGCGTGGATTACAATCAGACTTAGTTACGGCTGAACTGCAGCGCAGGTTGGCACTCTCTGGCGATCAACGTGCTGGTCAGGCATTGGGCAGTGACCTTTCGACGGCGGCACAGCAGCGCGCACTGGCAGCAGCAGCAGATTTACGATCACAGCAAGCGTTGGGGTCAGACTTAGCAACAGCTGCCCAACAGCGCGCATTGGCAAACGCAGCAGACCAGCGTGCCGGCCAAGTGCTGCAGAGTGATCTGACTACAGCAGATTTACAGCGTCGATTGGCACAGGCGGCAGATTTGCGGTCTGCACAGGCATTGGGATCTGATTTGGTAGGCGCAGCGGAAAGCAGACGCTTGGCGCGCAGTGCAGACGAACGTGCGGCTGATGCACTTCGATCTGACCTGGTGACACAGGACTTGCAGCGCAGGTTAGCAGAAGCTGGGGTGACGGGTCAGTTTTTTGATGCAGCTAATCAAGCACCTGTGGATACGTTGGCAGGGCGTGCGATGGGATTAGAAGAGGACTTGGCGCGTGCCAACGACCAACGAGCACAGCAGCAGTTAGAGTCTATTCTCTTCGGTCAGGTGCAAACGGGTCAAACGGGCGATCCTATACAAACATTGGCCGGCGAACAGGCGCGCGATGATTTATTGACGCAGCGGTTGAATAGACAGATTGCTTCAGCTGATAGCCGGCGACGACAGCAACTAACACAGCAAGACATAATAAATGCGATTGCAAATAGGGGTCTACAAACGGCAGCGGATCTTCGTGCTGCACAGGCGTTATCGTCCGACTTAGCAACGGCTGATCTTCAGCGCAGGTTATCGGAAGCAGATGCAACGGGACAGTTTTTTGCGCGCGGATATAACCAAGCACCAACGCAGACGTTGCAATCAAGAGCCATCGAGCAAGACCTTGCCGCATCGCAGGGCGCAGAGAGTCGGGCCGAACGCGCTTTACAGGATGCGCTTTTTGGTCGCGTAGATGGAGAACCAACGCTATCGGGCAGAGCAGACCAGCGTGCCGGCACTGGATTTGATCGTGAGATTAGGGACTTGGATGTGCAGCAGACGTTGGCACTGGCACAATCGGGTTTTCTCAATACAGAGCAACGCAACCAAATCCTTAATGAACTGTTAGATGGCATCATCAGTGGAACCACTACTACCAACACAACAGATACGGGTAGCGGTGACGGAACCTTTGACAGCACAGATTATTCAACACTTGACGGCACGCGCCCCTCACTACCGCCTGGCGCAAGACAAGATCCATTTAATCCAGATCGGGCGATAGGGGCAGGTGGCGAGGTGTATATACTGCGGCAGATGGGCAATGAAATGTCATGGGAGATGTTATAAATGGTGATACCGTGGGCAATATTAGGCCAATTAGCACTGCAGGCAGGGCAGTCCTATTTAGGTGGCAAAGCGCAGCAAGCAGAGCAGCGTGCTATGAACCGGGCGCGCGAACGGCAACGCGTAGCACAGGAAAAAGAAAACAACCGCGTAAACCTTATGAACGCGTTTGGAGGCAATGCGAGGGCGGCGCAGATACCTGTCAACTATAGGGGCAGTGATCGTGCCAATACGTTGCGGTCATTGGGTCAGGTTGCCGGTTTGGGGTCACAGGCGATTGGGTTGTATAGCGGCATGAAAGAAGCAGAAGCCGCGCGAAAAGCAGCCGAAGAAACGCGCAGACTACAAAACACGGCTGCACAGATGACGATTGATAGACAGTTAGCCGAGGCAGCTGGACAAGCAGCACCTTTACCAACCGATAGGATGTTGGGCAAAGGGGTTGGCATAGCACCGCCACAGGGCGTTGAACTGTTGCGCGCAGTGGGTCAGTCCGGCGTACAGTATCCCGAAGGTGTGACCAGTGATTACGGGCGTAGTGTGTTTGACGCAACGATAAGGCAACGTCAGTTAGGTGCTGCTGATCGAGTGCGTGAACGTGAATTGTTTGATCTGCAAAAGCAATTAACAACAGCGCGCATAGGTTTAGCCACAGCACAGGCAGAAGCAGAGAAAAGACAGCCGACAAATGCTTTGAACAATATAGTTAAAAACGCAACTGAAAACGGCAAAGCGTTGGCAAACCAAAATCCCAATATGTCAGCAGATGACATTACTGGAACAGCTTTCTTTACAAAAGCAATGACGGATGACCCATCAGGCACAGCAGCAAGTCAGCTTGTGTCAGCATACATGATGGAAAGTCCAGTTGTAAAAAGACAAATACGCCAGGACAATGAAACCGTATTAAACGAATTGTATAATGCGGTGAAAAATGAACCGTTCATAAAAATCCGTGGTGATGTTTCGCGCGGATTGACGGAGATGGTGCAAGCATCAAAGCAAGAATCTGGATTTGCTGACATTGGAATGCTTAAAGCATTAGCACGATTGCAAGACCCCAATTCTGTTGTGCGTGAAGAAGAATTTAGGACAATGGAAAACGCGCAATCGGTGATGGATAGATATGGTGTCAAGCTGGAAGGATTTATAAAGGGTAATAGACTTACGGATGAGGGCAGAAAATTAGTGTTGGAATTAGGGTTTGCATCGTATGAAGCGCGCCGCAGGGAGATAGACACATTCATCAATGGGATGATTGATGCAAGAGCGGAGCGATATACGAACCTTAAACAAGATTTTACGAATTACACTAAGCCGCTAAGATTGTCACAAGTCAATGAAATGTTAGAGCCAAACGATTTGGAACAACTGCGTAAAAACTATTCAGGTATAAGGCTCAATCTTTGGCAGCCTGAAGAAGTAAAAATAGAAATGAATGCGTTAGACAAGGTAAGGCAAGCAAGAGAATTGCAACGGGTTCAAAGCGGCAGACAAAATAGAACTTACCCACGTTAGGTCAGACGAATGCCAATATCGTTAAAACAAATAGAAAATATGTCCGTCGAAGAGATCGCGGCGATGTATTCGCAGAAGGAACTGGACGATTTCATAGAAAAAACTGCAGGGCCAGGGTTTATTGATCGTTTACAGTCTGGATTTGCTACTACGCCACAGGGTGAAGTCAACATTCTCAGGGGTAGGGGATACGACGCATATTTAGACAATGGCCGGCCAATGGTGCGAACGGAATTAGGCACGCAGCCGGTTGATCCAGATGAGATAGAATTAGGCGATCTGGCTGATATGGTGGGGCGTTCTCCACGCACCATTCTTTCTATTTTGGCAGGGATAGCAACGTCACCAGCGGCATTTACGGGTGCGCCCATAGCAGCAGCATCTGCTGGCGGCGTTACGGGTGCAGCTATAGAGCAGGGCATTGGTAATTTGTTGGGCAGTGAAGAGGGGGTGAATGTAGGTGATTTGGGGATGGAAGCACTTACATCAGCAGGTGGTGACTTTTTAGGTCGAGGATTAGCAAGAATAGGAAGGGCAGCGGCAGCACCGTTTAAAGGCGCATTGACCGGCACGCAGCGCAGCAACGTCATTGACGAAGCGGCTCGATTCGACACCAAACTTGGCACTGAGATTGAAAGCAAGTTGCCACTCAGCGCGCAAACGACAAGTCCAGCATTGCAAAACCTTGAAGAGCGCGTTAGGGACACATTCCCGGCAACGATTGGACGGTATGAAGAGCAGGTAACGCGCCCCTACAATGAAGAAGTGGGCAAGGCATTTGACCGCATAGTAGGCGATCTACAGATAGCAAAGGGCGTTGATAGCAATCAGCTTTACAACACAGCTGTAGAAACGGCAGTTGATGTGCGACAAGACGCAATAGGTAAAGCCTATGACGAGTTACAAAAGTTTGTAGCACCAGAGGCAAGGGTTGTCACATCGAAGACGGAAGAAGCCGTGCAGCGCGTAATGGATCGCACCGGCGCAGGGGGTGGTTTTCAGACGGGCAGCGCATTAGATCAAGACTTAGCAAAGATTATGAACGATGTAGGGACAATTACCACGTTCAAGCAGTTGGATGATTTTAGAAAGCGCATAGGCAATATGCTCAGAAGCAAGCCGGAAACGGCGCGCGCAACGGGGTTAGACGCACATTTGCGTGATATATACGGTGGATTGGCAGATGATGCCGAAACGTTTTTTATGCAGGGAACGCGGTTAGATGACGCGCAGATGCGGAGTGTATTAGCGCGTGAGTCGGATGTTGCAGCGCGCCAAGCGGCACAAGGTGCAGTTGATCCGGCTAACATGATCAGCCTATCACAGGCCATTGAGCGCGTTGGCGGCCTTAACACAAAAGGGTTGCCAGACAACATATCGCCACGCGTTATGCGCCGGCTCAGAGGCGTTGAAACGAGCATACGCAATGCAACAAAAGTGGCTCCGCAGGGTGCTGATTTAGTGGCCGAACAGCTACGATTGCGATTCCCACAGCTACGCATAGAAACACAAGACGATTTGTTAGAGGCACTGCGCCGCGATGACATTTTTTACAAAAAGATTGCAGCTGATCCAGAAGAAGAGGCGTTGAGTCTGTTTGCCCAACGTGAACAGGATATTGATTTCCGTGACGTAGATATGGTGGAGTCGGCTATTGGGTATATGAACAGCGAAGAGTTGATGGATTTTGCACCGCGTTTAGTGGATGCTGTAGAGCGTGGCGAGTTAAGTCAATTCAACCAGCAGCGATTAGATACACTGCTGAATAAGCGCATTGTAGACCTGGAAGGTGGCAGCCAAGCAACCAAAGACGCGTTAGCTGCACAAGCAGACGAACAAATGGGTCAGGCTGCTCGATTGCCCAGAGAATTGCCGGCCAAAGCGCGCCAAGCAAGACTTATGGCTAAAGAGGCGTTCGACTTAGATGCAAGTTCAGCTGCAAATCTGGTTAAGAATCCAGATAAAACAGAAGGCATAGCAAAGCGCGTTATGAGCAGCAATTTCCAACCAACGGAAGTAATACGCCTTAAGCAACTATTAGGTGCAGTAGAAACGCCATCGGGCGTGCCGGCATCAAAAGAGGGCGTAGAGGCGTTTAGAAACCTACAAGCTGAAGTGTTAGAAGAGATGCGTAAAAAGGCGCAGGTGCGCGGTGACGTAGGTGTGAATCTAAGCGGTGCTAAGATGGAAAGTTTTATCGAAAGCATCGGCGGCGAGAAGAAGATGGTTGCCATATTTGGGCAAGAGTTGGCGCGCGATCTGTTGGACTTTTCCAAGATGCTGCGTGAAGCAAGCACATCTGAGCGGTTCAGAAATATGTCTAAATCGGGTAGGAGCGTAGCGGCGTTTGAACAAGTGATGGAATTTTTTCGCCGGCCATTAACAGCATTGGCAGGCTTTTTTGCACAGAGAAAGATTGGCGATGCGTTTATTACGCCAGGCGGCAGAAGATATTTAACCGAAGGTGTGTTACAAGACGCTACAAGCCAACAGTTGATCAACGTATTGGGACGCGCATCGGGGCAAGTAGGAGCGCGCACAGGACGGGAATACTTGGGACAATAACCGGCACACGGCCCGGTAACAAATCATAAGACCGTGGGAGAAAACTGCTGAATGAATTTAACCGCATTAAAAACGTGGGTATCTGGTGAAACGCTAACGGCAACAGACCTAAACGGCGAGTTCCAGAACATCTACACACACACTATTACTAACTCAGACATAGATAGCACTGGAACCTATGTCTTAGGCGAGTTGGTGGTAGGATCGGGCATCACTGCAGCAGACGGTGGGCAGTTTCATGTCCACACAGCATCAGCCGGCAGTGTTCAAGCACACGCAGATGCAGACGAGGCTGTACTAGAAAACAGCGCAGCGTCAGGTCTGTCGATTCTGTCGGGCAGTAGCAGCGATGGGAACATCTTTTTCGGGGATGCGGCTGATAACGATGTAGGTAAGATAGCATACAGTCACAGTGCAAACAGCCTGGCGTTTACTACCAACGGCGCAACAGCACTCACGCTATCGTCAGCACAGGCGGCAACGTTTGCCGGCGATGTAACTGTGGGCGGCGCGTTGACGTTAACCGGCGGGTTAACCCTGAACGGTGCTGTGGTCGTGGGAGATAGTGCATCAGACACGTTGACCGTGAATGCCACCGTGACGAGTGATCTGTTGTTTACTGATGCGACGTATGACATCGGCAAATCGGGAGCAACCCGGCCACGCGATGGTTTCTTTTCGCGCAACATGGCAGTGGGTGGCACACTCGGCGTTACGGGTGCTACCACGCTTTCAAGCACATTAGGCGTTACGGGCGCATTAACCGCTACAGCAGGGATCACCAGTGGTAGCGACATAGTCAGTGATTCGGACAGCA
>Ga0129324_10000816_pt1 | contig 21528 bp, 26 predicted proteins | sample CPBDNA_7_FD_96879 | JGI IMG/M metagenome (GOLD analysis project Ga0129324, IMG submission 96879) | Freshwater to marine salinity gradient microbial communities from Chesapeake Bay, USA - CPBay_Spr_15_0.2_DNA | ecosystem: Environmental > Aquatic > Marine > Coastal | place: USA: Chesapeake Bay... | reverse complement strand
ATTTCAGTGTCATCTGACCAATCTGTAGACGGCCAGCATTAATCGCCACCTTCGCGCCACTCTCAGTTCCCCTCATAATGAAGGTAGAGAACTTATAACGAAGGGTGTACTGCTGCCCGATTACCATCAACGTGGATGAATGATCACCACTAATGACAACATCAGTCCCACTCTGGCTCACCACTGGAAGCACACGGCCTTCAGGGGAGGTGGCATCACCTGCACGTACAGAGACAGCCATGGTTGAACCCGTGGCTACAGTGTATGGCAGGGTGATTGTGGTCTGATTTGCACCTGCGTCATAAGCCACAGTACATTCAGATTCATACACCTTACGATCTACGAGGTATGCATAGGCTGAGTCAGTATCAGTCTGCCCAAGTTCAATATTAAGGCTCTCAAGGTACACACCATCACTACGCTCAATCACTAGGTACAAGGTTGTACGGATGAACTCAGCAGCAAGGATGTTGACGTTGGTTTCCTCTAGTTTCCACTTAGACCAACTGGACTGAAGCTTCTCGTTTCCTGACCAGTAGTACTTGTATACGAACATCGTATCCGGGGCATCACGGCTGAGTGCAACCAGGATTTCCTCGTTGTCAGCAGCGGTGAACTGGAAGACGTTCTTAGGGATATACTTAGGTACATGTGAGGTCACGTCAGCAGCATCTTTCACTGCTGTAGTTTTATCCACCACATACTCACGTACACCCGTCCAAGAGCCTTTAGGGGATGCGAAGTAGACGTTGTTACCAGAGGCAATAGGCTTAGTGACGGTCTCTACTTGGAACTCTGTAGTCTGTTCAATCTCAACCGTATTAGGCGTGAGAATCTTCTCATTACCCATTCGGAACTGGGTCAACTCAGAGAACAGGAGTAGTTGCTCATCGTAAGGTACTGCGTGTTTCAGCAGTGACACCTTGTTATGTGCAGCCGCGACATCGATGGGGCCATCATCAAGAACAGTGGTCACAGTAGGTTGCCAGAAGTTCTCAAACTTACCAGCACGTGACATAATAACGTTCTCATCAGCCAGTACACCAAAGCGGTTCCTGTAGAAGAACACATCTTCAATGGTATTCCCTATGAACGATGGTGTTGGGTTAGATGTATCATCACCTACCGTGCGATCTGCCCAAGTCTGTTGTTTAAATGTGAACGTACCGTCAGCTTCACGTACCATGATGTGAGGCATCGTGGTTGGGTCCAGTTTGTAGGTTATTCCACCCTTTACCGTTTCCACCCAAACACCATTACCATTATCATCATTCTGCTTATCAAATTTGACGTAGTAGTTATCAAATGCAGACTGATCATCTCCAGCAATCTCTGCATCGAACCCATCAGGTCCATGCTGTGGCAGGTCTTTAAACTGTTGAACAGCTTCCTTAACACCAATCATCCCGGTGCCACCTTGGCCATCCTCAGTTGCCACAGAGAACTCACGCCCATCTACATACTTGATATGCAGAGCGTCCTGATAACGTGCCACGTACAGTTCTGGGAAGGTGGCTAGAACAGTCTCAAGCTGTGAGGCAATGTAGACCGTATCAAGGCTTGAGGTGTGGGCAGCAGTGGAACCATCTGGTGTGGTGTAGGTAACAGCACGGGTTGTACCTGAGTCAGGCGTAACGGTTACCTTGAAGGTTCTGCCGTAGTCTGACTTCTTTACCCAGACGATTGCTTCAGGGTCACGCACTGTTGTGAGGTCTGGTAGTACTGCTGTGGTGGTGGATGAGTTCACTAGGAACGTAAAGTCAGCCACAGTGACAGCACGTAGTACAGCTTTAGGGTCTGTAGCTTTGATGTAGTTGGTGTTGTTAGATAGGACATCAGCATCAATCGTGCCTGTGGTGTAGGCTGACAACCGTGCCCGGATGTACTCACCAGAGGTCCAAGCCACAGTTGCACTGGTGTCTGCCGTATCGGTACGCACAAGGGTCTCTTCCCCAGCGAAAGCACCTGTGGCAGACTTCTCCCACAACACGGTAGCTGTGGTGATACCTGTGGTGACCAAGGTGACCGTAGTCACGGTAGCTGGGAGTGTTATTTGATAACCATCACTGGTCTCAGTTGCCACAGCATCAACAATAAGGTTCTTCGTCATCTCTTCAAAGTTGACCGTTACAGGCGCACCAGTGAACAGGTCGAACACCTCAACATCACCATCACTGAATATCGCTGAGTACTTCTCAGTGTCATCTCTGTTCATGGTATGTAGGAAGGCATTAGATCGTGATGTGGTTGCAAGTTTTGCTAGGTGTTTAGTTGATGGACGTTGTGTTAATCCCTCAACCACAGACGAGTAACCATTCACCTGTGATTCAGCTTGGTTGGGGAGCCGTAAGACAAAAGGCTGTTGGCTCACCCCATTGATCATGTTTGGGATGGTCCCTGTTACGAGGGTTCCTTTTAGGGAAGCCATTAGAGAATCTTCCCTCTGGACTGCCGATCAATCGTGCGGAACGTACTTCTATTTCCAACCAGGACATTACCTTTCATGGTCTTACCTTCAGCCTTCTTCAGCATGGCCTTGGCCGTAGACTCATCAGCACGTGTGAACGAGTCGATGATCTGTGAACCAATACGTCCATCAGCGAACAGGCGACCTGCGCGGGTGTAGATATAGACACGGGCGACTTCAGGGATATCTTCAAAGTCCAATAGCCATACGATGTCTGCTTTGAGTGGTTTTGTGAATACGAAGGTGTGGTTGATACGATCCCAGAAGAACTCACCACGTTTGATTATGTCCGTATTAATGTAAGTACCTACAGTGTCCACCTGAAGCATCGTACCGACAGCAGCAATCTTCCCTGTGGTTGCATCAGGTGTCAGCGTGTAGGACTTATCAGTATTCCAATGGTATCCACGTGACTGAACCTCACGGTTAACACGATCAAGTGTCTGGATGGCCACTGAGGTATCCAAAGACCCGCTCCCAGTGAGATTGTTCACAGGTGCTTGTCCTATTGCCGCCAACATTGCGTTGATGGCTTCTAGTTTTGTAGTTGGTGCAAGAGTTGCCATGAGGTTCCTATTAAATGCAAAAAATGGGGGCCACCTCATTTAAGAGATAGCCCCCATTAAGAGAGAGATTATGCAGGAGTCGCGGTACGAATCCATACAGCTGCGTCAGGCTTCAATACACCATGACCACAAGCGTACTTGGAAACCATGAGCGTACCTTGGCGACGAATGTCGTACTCAGATTCGCTCGACAGGTCCATCAGCTTGACCGTACCAATAGACGACTTGTGCATGACAAGTGCGAGACCGTTACGTGCATCAACTGCTTGGGCGGTAGCATCGCCACCAGCTTCGACACCCGTGGTAATATTGGTGGTCGGAAGTTGGTTGGTTTTGACGATATCAATACCAGCGACGTTATATACTTTACCGGATGCGGTAGAACCGTTACCGGAGTTACCATAATCAACGTTGATCAGCTTGGAACTCGAATTGACCAGCAAGTAGTACTGGGCTGGCTTCAAGAATACCGTGCGATCCGACTCAGGAACGTTCTTCTCATCCAATGCCTGTGCGGCATCAAAGATGGATTGAATGAGCGAGTCAGCACTGGTGTCACCATCAGCGTCCGTAACAACTTCACCAGCGTTACCAGCCGTGGTCAGCGTTGCCGTCGAAAGGGCAGCTTTGACACCGGTAGCAAGGATGTGGCGGTCCATCTGGTTCGACAATGCCATACCCAACTCTTTCGAGTAGTGGCTACGAACACCATAGTGGTTCATGGCCTCATCGATGTTGGAGATGAACACGCTCGACAACAGAAGGTCGTTGATCGTGATCACACGTTCAGCGTGGTCGATGGCAGTGCCTACGATCTCAGCGCCGGGAGTGTGATATGCGGCAGAGGTTTTACCCATAATCGGGAACTGAGCCGATTTACCGCTGGAAATGGTACGCACCATCGTGCGGTTGAGTGCAACGTTGTTAATGGCAAATTCAGCCATAACTTCGCCACTAAATACTTTCAGGAATAGTGCTTGATCGTCACCAGCCAGATTGCTCTGGCCGACACGAGAAACGGTAGCATTAGACATATTAAATTACCTTGTGAGTTAAAGGAGAGTTAGCTTCCTTCGTTCACAACACGGCACATCCGGGTGTCCTAAGATCACCTACGCATAGGAAATCAGTCGGGCCTTCGATTCGGGTGTGATGTGGAAGTTAGATGCCGAATAAGGATTCAGCGCATCATGGTCACAAGGGTAGGTAAGGCCCCCCGCCGTAGTGAAAGGAGATAAAGCTACGGCAGGGGGCAATGCTCACCGGAGCGCGGTTTAACGCGCCTCTACAGTGAGTGTTCCTATAGGTGGCATTAATTAAATGTTGGAACGTCCCAACTTCATGCTCACCTTGTTTCGATATGCTGAGTCATTCTTGTAACGTGGGTCTGACATGTCAGCCGTTACCTGTGCCCAGCTTTCGTACACAGCCCCATCAGTCGATGTATTGTTACCGCCTGTCAGGGTTGGTTCGTTACCTTCAGATGCATCATAACGTGCCTTCAGACCTGCGATAGCTAGGCGTGAAGAGTTAAGGTCACCTGCGTCGATGGTTGCGTTGAAGGCATCAATCTCACCTTCAGCAAAGTTCTCAGCAGCCCAAGATAACATCCCTTGGTATGCCTCTTCGCCACCAGCAGTTTCCATCATGGAGTTGTAGACTTGTGCGCCTACAGCCTGTTGACCAGCAATGAACTGATCCACCATGTCTTTAGGGATACCAGCCTTTTCCAAGGCCTCATACGTACCCTCAGACAACTCACCCTTCTCAGCAAACTCATTACTGTAAGAGTCAAAGTCTAACCCAGCGGCCTCAACAGCTTCCTTGGCTGCATCAACATCAGGGTTCTCTGCATCTGGCTTCTCAATCTTAGCAGACTTGTCAGCTTCATCTGGCGGTGTATCGGTAGAAGGTTCGTCAGCTTTATCCTGGTTACCTAATTTCTTTTGTAACTCAGCGTAGCCCTTCTCCAACTCTTCAACACTGCCGTACTTACCAGCAAACTTAGGTGCCTCTTCAGGCGCGGCTGGTGGTGCGGCATCAGGGTCACCTGCATTATCAACAAGTGCTGCCATTGCTGCATCGTGGCCTTCGGGAGGGGTTTGGGCTGTATCGGGAGAATCGATGATTACTTTATCAACCATAGTTTATTGCGTTCCTTCAGGGGGATTCATACCACCCATTTGTTTCATGGCTTCAGGGCCTAGCTTACCTGCCAGTTCCATCATCTGGTTGTTACCCTGTTGCTTCTGTTGTTCCTCTTTAGCCATAGCCTGTTCATTCTGGATGGTATCTTCATCCTTAATAAGGCCCTTATCATCAATGCCACGTGCGGTAGCTAGGCGTGACAACAGGTCACCAACGTTCAACCGTTGCATAACTGTAGGGTCAGCCTGTGCTAGACCAACGAGGTCTTTGACGAATGCTTGTAAGGTCTGCAAATCCTGACCACGGCCAAGTGCTTCAAGGCCCGTGATGATGGTAGGCTGTACAGCTTCTTTAGGAAGGGCAGGGACTTTACCTGCTTTCTGTAAGCGCCACATCAGGATGTTCACCAGTGGCAACTGGAAGTCTTGAGATAGGAGACCATAGAGGCCACCCAAGGCATCATCCAGTTCAGATGCTAAGAGGTTCCACTCAGTCGCGGTAACACGTTCACCATTACGTTGGATCGATGAGCGCATCAGGAAGGCTTCAGCTAGGCGTTCCTCTAGGCGTTGAATAGCACGTTCAGCCACGCCCATGTCTGCATGTTTCTGTACCTGAAGGGCTGACACCTCATTGGCGTTACCTTCAACTACATCACCATTCTCTGCCTCTGAGATTGTCTCTTGGTCAGTTGAACCATTAGGGTCCACCAAGAACAACACACGGGCTGAGATTGCTGCACCTTCGACTACGGCTTGCATGAGACCATCAAGTGACTTCAGGTCACCTAGGTATTCCTCAACGAAACCCCGTCCATAATCTTCACCGTCAATACGGGTGTAACGTAGGGCCAACCAAGGAACACGGTCCAATGGGTACGTACCCTCAGAGCCTTTAATGGTGATACCTTTGATCTCTTGGTGTACTTTCCAACGCTTACCCACAACTCGTACATACGTGTACATGTCCACAGTCTTATCTGGGGATTCATCTGTGGTATCATTTTCCATTGTCTTCTTAACATCATCTGGAACCTGATCTGGGGAGATTGACTCACGCACCACGATCTCACGTAGGTTACCCATTGGGTCACGCTTGACTACGTATTGGGAAAGCTTGAATACCCGCATCCCACCTTCTTTAGGGAGATACAATAGACTGTTACCACCAACGATCAGGTGCTTTAGGCATTCAAATAAGGGTACGCGAAGAGCATCACGTTCAACCTTGGTTTGGACTGCACGTTCAATAGAACCAAGTGCAGCTTCAACTTTAGCCCTAGCACCTTTCTCCTTTGCAAGTTCATCAAGTGTGAAGTCATCAATGGAGTGGCGAAAGAAGGATTGATTCGGTGGGAGCAAAGCCATCAGCAACTTACCACTGAGGTTATTAACTCCCTTGGAACCCACACTTTGATATGGGGTGTCTAGGTTTGTGGCACCATTCGATCCTGACGGGGGGATCAATGCTGGTAATGTTAATTCAGAAGCCTCACGTGCCCGTGATAAATACGGTTCACGTACAGTCTCAAGGTTCGCATAACGCTGTTCCCCAAGTCCTTTACCGTTGGCTTCGGCTCCCACCTCATCCATTAATTAGTGGAGCCAGTTGAGGTGGTAGCACCACCGGGAACATTGAGGCCAGCACCTTCGGTCATGCCCCCTACGTTCTTATCAATTTTCAGTTTCTTAATACCCTGCTTCTTTGTGTTCAGGGCATCACCTTCCACGCCTACCGTATCCTCGTTCAACACTGGTGCTTCAGGAACTGAAACTGCTGGTGCTGCAACAGGTGGGGCAGGGGTGGGCGCAGGTGCGGGAGCGCGTGACATGCACATGTTTATTTTACCTCTAGAAGATTTTCGGATTGAGATTTCGATATCGATTTCAGTCGCCGCACCACATCGACTTGCCCAGCCTTGAAACACTTCTCATCATTCGATAAGTCGTACTTAGGCATGACATCAGGGAACACCTTTTCGAGGTATTTGATGATTTCTGGGTCAATGAATGGGGGTGGTGGCTTCCTAGAGGTGGCACTATTTGTGCGAGTTTCGGGCACGATTCACCTTCTTTGATTGGATTCTGAGGTTAGATGTAGAGTTATTTCGTGGATTTCGATCTCTATGGTCCACATCCTTACCTTTTAAGGCTGCTTTCCCATGTTTCTTGATCATCAGCTTTCTAGCTGTCCCACGTGCATTTCGCCTCTTAATCTGTTCAGGTTTAGCGTGGTAGTCCCGGTACTCTTTCTTGTAGTCACGCTTCCGGTTCGACATTGAGATCATCTTCGTAAAAGAAGAAATCCTTCTTGCCGTCAGTTGCCCGCATCAGTGGGACGTTATTAGCATCCAACTCGTAGCGAACAACCGTGTACTGCTTTTTGTATAGGGTAAACTTATTGCCCACACTCATGGGGCCTTTAGCATCTTTAAAAGCTTTAATACGCATGTTAATCCTATAGGTTTGTTATTGGTTACCTATAGGTGGCGTTATTCGTTTTTATGGATCACTCTTCACGGTAGTGGAATTTTATTTCAGGAACTTTACGGTTATCTAGATATTCCTTGGCGCGGTAAATGTTCAGCTTCAGGTGCATATCTTCTGCATACCGTTCAGCAGCATCTAGTTCGTGTTGGAGTCTTTCAATCTCAGTGGCTGCTTCCTGTCGCTGGTTCACACACTCTTGCGGATGCTTGAGTGGGCTACGTAGCCGTTCAATAAGTGTCATTAGATAACCGTCCAATCCATGGTGCTTCTTAATGTGTGCCGTTGATCCTCAAGCATCTGAAGGGATATTCGACCTACCCCCGTCTCGCATACTTGAAGATTTACCTTGGCTCTTTGTATTGCCCTATGAAGCTGGACAAGCTTACGGAACTTCTGTTCTTCAACAGTCATCACACTCCTTTACTGGTCTTAGAAAATGGTCGGGCTTTGATAGACCAGCTCCCCCGAATCCTGGTGGTCCCTAGGCGCGACCTAGGTTTTCCTCGCTGTCTGGTTCAGGTGGTAATTCACGCCAATGTGTTACGGGTGAACCTACCTTGTGTCCTGCTGTGTAGTTCCAGACTTTCCTTTGGTGGAAACCCGTGAAGACCGCACCGGGACCACCAAGGTACATCAAGACTGTACGCTCAGTGTCTGGTGGGTCTTCACCTAAGTTCCACTTACTCACACGTTTTGGTCCCTGTATCAGGGTCAATGAAACATGCTTCTACTTTTGGTTCGTCGTTGGAGTTCAGGATGCCGAAGCGTTTACCTGATGCCCGGAATGTAGTGCAGCCTTTGGCACCACCTTTCCAAGCATCCACGTACACCTGCTTGAACTCTTCCCACGTAACATCAGCAGCAACGTTGCAGGTCTTAGAGACTGCGCTGTCTACGTACTTGTTCGTGGCTAGGAGTACAGCAAGGTGATCCTGTACAGAGATGTCATCAGCACGTTTACCGTACACACCAAACTTAGATACACCATAGTCCTCAATCTCCACCACAGTAGGTCCATCTTCTGTTTGGATGGTTCTGTTGGTGCTGTATGCGAACACAGGCTCAATACCTGAAGACACATAGTCTGCACATAAGGAGATCGTGCCTGTGGGGGCAATAGAGATCAGGTGTGAGTTACGGATGCCATTCACGAATATCTTCTGGCGTATGGTAAGTGGCAGGGTCGCAGTGAAACCACCCTCACAATAGTCTAAGCGTTCAAACATAGGGAATGGACCCTTCTCAATCGCTAGATCGACAGACGCTTGGTAGCAATAGTTACGTAGGGTCTGCATGATCTTTTCAGTTTCAGCGATGAAGTCAGGTGAACCATAAGTGAAACCTAAAGCTTCAACCGTATTGGCAAGGCCTGTAATACCTAGGCCCATCCTACGCTTCGCTTTAGCTTCCGCTTCCTGTTCAGGCAGAGGGTAGATAGCTGCATCGACCACGTTGTCCATCATGCGAACAACCTGTGGAATATCCTCAACGAACTTAGGGTAATCAAACACACGCCGAAGGGAGCCACTAGGGTTCCGCTCCACAGTGATATACTTAGTCAGGTTAAAGGAACCCAACAGGCAAGCACCGTGAGGTGGTAGTGGTTGTTCAGCGCATGGGTTAGTCGCAACGATGTCTTCACAGTACCAGAGGTTATTCATCTGGTTGATACGATCTAGGAAGAGTACCCCCGGTTCAGCCCAATCATACGTGGATCGCATGATCTCATCCCATAGGATACGGGCGTTTACGGTCTCATAGACTTTACCACCCCAACGGAGATCGAAATCCCCATCAGCCAGTACGGCTTCCATGAACTCATCAGTTATGCCCACAGAGATATTAAAGGCTGTGAGGCTCGTACCGTTTTGCTTACATCGTATGAATTCACCAATGTCCGGGTGGTCGCACCTGAGGACACCCATTTGGGCACCTCTTCGGTTACCAGCGGAACTGATGGTTTTGCAACCTGCATCGAAGATTTGCATGAAGGACACAGGGCCGCTGCTTGGTGATCCAAGGGATTTGATATGGTCACCTTTAGGTCGAAGTGTAGAGAAGTCATATCCAATACCCCCGCCCATACGCATAGTCTGCATGGACTCTTTGTGTGCATCACAAATTCCATCAACACTGTCGGGGATGGTCATTGAGACAAAGCAGTTGTACGGAGTGGTTTTACGGGGGGCACCAATGGCGGCTTGTACTCTTCCCCCCGGCATGAACCGCATGTCCAACAGGATGTCTTTCAAGGCTATACGATGTTCTTCTGTGTCCTTGAGTTCACCTGCAATGCGGCACATGGCCTCATAGAAGCTTTCGTTAGGTAGTCGGTATTTACTGGCGTGGGTCTGTTCTGAGATCGCTAGGGTAGGGCCGTACTTGTTAGCGATCATCACCACTCCCGTTAATGACGCCACGCTCCATGCGTGACTTGAGTTTATCTAGGTTACGTTGGGCGCAGTGGCTCATTGAGATGTTGAGGTCGAACAACAGGGCAGCACAGCCCCACAGGATGTCACCCACTTCATCAGCAATGGCTTCGATCTCGTCATCCTCAAGGATGTCATGGACACTGGCAGTGAGGATGCCCTTCCGCATAAGCTTCTGGACTTTGTTCTGCATCTCCCCAGCTTCAGCACCTACAAGCATGGCGGGGTAGAGGATTTCCATATCTTCAGGGTAGATGGCAGTCTCAATAGCTGCCGTTTGATAATCATTGAGGTCCATTAGTATCACCATATTCAAGTTGGATAAGTAGATCGATGCAGTGCTTTGCCTTCTCCAAGTCCTCACGCCCGTTCTTGTTACGAAAGCGGGAGATGTACTTGATGATGGTGTGCTGGCATGGGTCTAGTTTGTTAGCGAAGGAGTATTCAATAGGCTGGATGGCCATGGTCTTGTAGTGGTCACCACCTTCTTGGGTGGCGAGTGCTGACACATCTACAACATCACGATCCTTCGACACCCAACGTGTTGGCGCATCACCAGAGAAACTACAGGCCCCACAATGAGGCCCATTTAAATCTTCTCTCTGGTATTTACAGTTCTCACATCGTCTCACTGTTGGGGTTTCCACAGGATCACTTCCTTCTTTTTAAAGTCATAGTCACATGAGCGGAGAATACGGGCACACCGTGCTTGAACGAGTGCTTCCTCTTCGGAGAACCCTGCCTTGTCATAGGCTTCCACAACCTTTGGCCAGTAGGGACCAGAGGTTAGGATTTTCTCTGCTTTCACTGGGCCAACACCGGGGCAACCTTTGTAGCCATCAGTGGCATCACCAGTTAGCGTCTGGTACATGTGCCAGTAGTCAGCCTCTTCTTCAGAGATGTCCAAGATGCCTTCATCCACACGGTGTACGAACTTTCCTGGTATTGTCTTCATGTCCTTATCAATGGACACGATGATCTTCTCACCTTTGAAGATGTTGCTTGTGGATAGGATGCCAAGGACATCATCACCCTCAAGGCCGGGACGTTTGTACGTGGTGTAGGTATCTTCGATGTATTGCTTCACAGCCTTCAGAGCCAGAGGACGCTTAACGTTCTTCCGGTTCGACTTATAGGTGTCTAATACATCCATACGGAAGTTATGCTCATCCGTTAGAGCGAAGACCATATCATCAGGCTCAAACTTCTCCTTTAATTCTGTGATCTGGTCTTCAAGGTGATCGATGGCATCATCAACTTCGACATGCCATGTCATGTAACCATCACCCCAATCAATCGCCTGTTCTACAGCAGCGGCTGCTTTGAAGGCATTAATGTCGGAGTCAATTAGAAGTGTTCGCATCTCTCAACAATCCTTCAATCTTGTGTTTGTGGTCCCGTAGAACGAGGTCATATTCAATCCGCTCTTCTTCACTGGCCTTACGCATAGAGGTCATCTGATGGAGAAGCTGTTCGTAGTTTGAACCAGCCTTCTCAATCACACGGTTGATACGCTTCTCGACACTGAAGTCAGTCATGTAGTCCCAGCAGTGCTGGATTCCCGTCTTCAGCATGTGGTGGAATACTATGAGAACAATGATGATGACCCACTGCGCGATGTCGCTTACGATCATCCAGATCATGTGATGTTCTCCAATTGCCAGAGAGCCTGAAGTCCACGTGGGGTCACACGAATAGTGCGACCATAGGTGAACTCCCCATCACGTGTTGTGAGTAGGCCCTCAGATAAACCAATAGCGATATGCAGTGCCTCAAGCCGTGCGAAGTCACCCTGCACAGAGACAGGGTTTTTCCACACATGCTCCAATACCTCAGTGAGTTTCGGCCCAAGTTCGCCCAGACGAATAATCTGCGGTGAGTGGACATCGAAATCTAAAGTGGGTTCCAGTGTCTTCTGCGGCTCTACGACATATTTCTCCGACAACATCTTCGTTTCCTTTCTTTACAGCGATTTGAACTTCATCGTGAATCCATGCACAGAATGCGTAGTCACCATCCCATCCATGAACCAAGCCTTGTTCTTGAAGATATTGTTCAACCAAGGTGATCCACTTCTTACAAAGCAGGGCACCACCAGATTGTAGGATCAGGTTCAGGCAACTGTGTTTTGAACGTACAAATAGAGTGCGACCATCAAGGCCCTTAACTGTGAGGGACTCCTTGGCTTCACTCTGCTTATCTAGGTGTGACTTGATGGACTCATTGAAACGTTTGAGGGCAGGGACGTTCTTCATAAACATACGCTTGGAGCGCAGCCCATCCTTACGGTCACCACCACAAATCTCACCTAGTAGATCAGGGCCAGCGCCATATAACGTAGCGTACACCCACGTTTTTGCAGTGTTACGATCAGGGAGACCAGCGGCCTTCTGATTGTGTGTGTGGATGTCACCATTGAGTACGAGGTCTGCATACTTCCCACCGTCATACTTGGCGAGGAAGTGGGACAGCACACGCAACTCAAGACCAGCCATGTCACTACCAACAAGTGACCAACCTTCAGGAACCGTAAATAGGCTACGGCATTCCTTTCCGTATGGCTTCTTACCAGTAGGTACTTGGGCAACGTTAGGTGAGGTGTGTGAGGCTCTACCTGTAACAGTGGAGTTGGTGTTCACACGCCCATGGATACGACCATCAGACTTCACCTTCTTGAGCCACCCCTGTGACCCCTCGTGTACCTGACCACAACGCTTAACCAGCATCATGTACTCAGCTAGACCTTGGGCTTCAGGGTAGTTCAGTTTAGATAGCACGTTCTCATCAACCTTGGGCTTACCACTGTCGGTAAACTCTTTAGGCTCCCAGCCATACTTCGTGATGAAGCGGTCTGCGATCTGATCACGTGAGGCAGGGTTGAACGTCAGGCATACGACCTTGGTATGTTCGATGCCCTTAGTGTACCCCTCGACTAAACCTTCGCTGTTCTTACGTCTGGCTGTACGTTTAGTCTCAATGATATCTATGGGTTTGAACCAGATGCCAAAGTTCTTACGTAGGTCATCTAGTATCTCAGCCCGTCGAACACTAAGCCTCTTGTATAGGTCATCAGCAGCAGCCTCATCGAAGGTGAAACCATTGGTCTCCTGTTGGTACATGAGTTGTGCAACATCATGCTCAAGCTTAATGGAGCCTTCAGGGTATCCCTTAGACATGAGCAATTCATAGAGAGCGTGGGTAACCTCAACGTCTTGGATGCAGTACTTGTGCATCTCTTCAGACCAGTTATCCCAACCACCATCATAGTCACCTTTAAGGTTACCCATGCGGAGACCCCAAGCCTTCAGTCCCTGTGAGCCATACAGCTTCGCTTCTGCAATGACGTATGTTTCACCACGGGTCTTAGCCTTGTTGGTCTTGTGGAAGTCGATGTCTTTGATGTTGGAGTAGATGAGCCGTGACATCACAATGGTGTCAGTGATCTTCCCACTAGGGTTGAACTCTGGGTACACCAACTTGATGGCAGGTACATCGAAGCCAATAACATTGTGACCCACAATCTCTTCAGCATCCTGTAACAGTGAGATGCCTTCAGAGATTGGGGTATATCCTGGTTGATCTGCGAAGTCCTTGATGACGCCAGTGTCGATGTCCTTCAGGGTTAAGCAGTGTAGTACGTCTAGTTTGTCCAAGAGGCCGTTAGTTTCACAGTCAAATATGTAGCGAGACATACAGCCTCTCCTTTTAATTTAATACAAGTGCAACAACCGTAAGAAAGGTCACTGCACCTACAAACATTCCCGATAGAAAAACGATCACCGTGTGTGTGGTTTCATGAAGCATTACTTATCTCCTTAGAAGTCGTTGTTACCTTCAGGCTCTGCATTACTTCGATATTTGAATGCAGGGCCATCTTTCTCAGGCTTATCTGTTTCATAGAGGATGCCAGTGTCAGCCTCGTACCCTAGATAGATGCACTCACCAACGGACTGCCCTGTGAGGCGATCCTTCAGTACGCGCAGTGTGGTAGTGTGACGGGTGGATACGTTCTCTGACTGCTGGTCACGCTCTAGGCCAAACATGAAGTGACACCAGAAGCCAATGGCACGTGATCCTTTGAAGTGGCGAATGGTTACCCGTCCACCCTCTTCATGGGACTTGCCTTGATCTGGTGTTGTGAGGTGAGAGATGATGATGAGCATGATGTCGAGTTCCTTAACGATGGAACCCATCTCAGCCATGATCCGCTCTAGTTCCTCACGTTCATTACCTTCGCCTGTGGCTAGGGCTGTGAGGTGATCGATGTAGAATATCTGCACACCATCAGCGTGGTACAGGTAACGGATGCTCTCTTCGATGGTGTCCCAATCGGCTAGGCCGAAGTGGTCAAACATGTAGAGGTTACCGTTGTCCATATCATCGATGGCGGTGGTCAGTTGCTCTGGTGTCCACGCATCATCAGGTACATGGAATTTCTTCCCTGCATGTTTACCTGCGATACGCTTAACGGTCTCAGATGGTTGTTGCTCTAGAAAGAATGCAGCAACCTTCTTATCAAGATCGATGATGTCGTACTTGATCTGCTGGGTTAGAAGGTCAGTCTTACCGACACCCGTACCAGCACCTACCGCATACAACTCACCCATACGTCTACCAAAGGTCATCTTATTGAGTGACGGTAGAAACCATGGAAGGCCTTCCTCAATCTTATTGAGAACGGAATCCTTCACATCACTCAGCTTAACGATACCCTCTGGTGTGTACGGTGTAGCATCCCAGATGGCAGATACGATGTCAGCGCCACGCCCAGCCTGTAGGCATTCGTTGGCATCCTTCATCGGTAGTGAGGCAATCTTAGCTTTGCCAGAGGGGAAGATTTTCGCGACTTCTAAGGCTGCACTTTGACCTGCCTCATCCATGTCAAACATGATGATGACTTCCTGAAAGTTTGCGAAGTACTTCAGGTTATGCGCCACACTCTTTGCAGCAGATTTACTGCCCAAAGGGATGCCTACAGTCGGCCACTTGTTGTTACCGACTTGGCTCACAGTCAGCGTATCAATCTCCCCCTCACAAATTACGATCTTCTTACCGGAGCCGAAGAGGTGCTGACCAAACAGATCAGTGTTCTTCATGTCTCCAATTGTGAGGAATTCTTTTCCCGGCAGTCGCACCTTCTGTCCCACAGGAAATCCATCCTTATGGTACGTGGCGATCTGTGCTGCCTTGCCTTTAAACTCACCAACCTTGTAGCCGTACTTACGGCAGGTCTCTTCGGTGAGGCTACGTTTACCCAAGGCTCTATATTCACCATTGAGTAGGTCATGCTTGTTCTTCTTCAGGCTTAGTTCAGGTGCCGTCACAGTTCCATCTCCTTTGATATAGAACCCACACCCGAAGCAATGCCCATGGCCATCTGAGTAGCGGCCCAAGTTATCCTTGGAACCGCACTCAGGGCACTCTTCGTGGTGAAGGAACTCGCTCTCCACCGTTTCCATGGTCAAGCGTGATACGTGTAGCGACCAAACCGTTGGCCAGTGAACTTGTTCTTCATCATGTGTATGCTGATGCGGTAACCAGCCTGACGTAGATCAGAGATACGCTTCCCAAGAGACATGATCCCAAGGTCGATCAAGGCTGATCGCTGGGTGATGTTCTTATTGCGCTTGAGGTGGTTCAGAAGTTTCAGTGCTTGGGGGCATAGATAGGTGTTCGACATGAGTCGTTCCTTTATGTTTGAGGGGTTGTTCTAGAGGTGGAGTTAATTCTGGGAGAGCCACTCAGCTACGTCGAAGCATGGGCAGTCCTTGTGTGGATTAACGTCACGATGTCCAATGATCTTCAGTTCACTGAAGTCATCAGTCAGGTCTTCCAGTAGGATTGATAAGGCTGTGAACTGTTCTTCAGTGAAGTTGTTCTCTGGTTCACGCTTCTCTTCAGATAAACCACCAACAAGGCAGATGCCGATTGAGTGGTCATTATGTCCAGCCGCATGAGCGCCAGGAACAGACAGAGGACGGCCATCCTCAACCAGACCATTACGCCTGATGACATAATGGTATCCAATGCGTGACCAGAGGCGAGGTGGATCACGATGCCAACGATCAATTTCTTTTGCTCCAATATCCATTGACGGTGGTGTTGCTGCCGCATGAATGATGATGGTGTCTATAGTCCTCATGGTTTCATTGCTTCTTCCAAAGCGTAGTGACGCACCTCGCAATAAGGCTCATCGATCCACGCTTGTGGGATCATCTTGTTTGCGTACAAGAACCCATTCTTCTCGCACCACATTGCGTAGGTGGTGGTGCTGGTTTTGTTGATACGGGAGTTGGCATTACTGAACACAAAGCGGATGTCTAAGTCCGGGTGTTGTTCCTTCACCAACAGGTGCTTCTTACGATCCTCTGGAAGGAACCTTCCTTTGGATTCAATCACGATGTAGTTGGCCAAGAAGAAGTCAGGTGTGTACCTGTGCTTCGTCACTGGTTTGACGTAACGGATCACGTGGGACTCATAGCTAAAAGGCACCCCCATTGCTGAGAGTGCCTTCGCTATTGAACTTTCGAGACCTGAACGGAAACCCTGTGTTAGGCCAACTGACTTAGAAGTCCTTTTCGTCTTCTTCATCATCATCTACATCGATGTCATCTTCGTCTTCTTCCTCATCAGGCAGGTCTTCAACGGAGAAGCCTTCCTCTGCTGCGAAGCCAAACGATGCGCCATCACGCTCACCACCTTGGACAAGCTTAATGATCTGTGCAGCGTCCAACTGGAACTTCACAGAGGCACCAACCTGTGCGGTAGGGGCATAAGGAATCAGCTTGAATGCGATGTAACCAATGGTTCCACCCCAGACATCAACGTTACGCATTGGCTTACCAGCGGCATCAACCAAAGAAACACCTTTACGCTTCCAAGGTTTACCGTCCTTGGTTACGCCTGATGCCTTACTGTTGAACTTGAAGATGACGTTTCCGGTCTCGTTACCGTCTTCATCTTCTTCAACCTCATAAGGCAGGTACTTGGTCTCCCACTTATTAGCCTTGGCAGGGGAGCCAGCATTCTCTTTAGCATTGGCGAGGGACTCAGCGGCTGCTTCATCAGCCATCTTCATCAAGTCCCGTGCTTCAGCGAGAGGAACAGAAAGCTTAACGGAGAACTCACCCTCTGCCTTGAACTTGGTGTCAGGCTTGGTGAGTTTCGGGTACATGAACACACCCTTCGGGGAGATGTGTTGAGGGATTTTATCAGCCATTCTTTTTGGCTCCTTCTTGTTTGATACGGAAAGCCTCAACGAGTAACCGTCGAAACTTGTTCTCTTCTTGTTTGGTCATTGCGTTGAGGTTGAACTCTTGGCCATCGACCACAGCACTGCGTGATGAGGAACCTAGGTTGATCGTGATGCCCATGCTCATTTCAGGTACTCCTGTTCCAAGGCGGTAACGTCATAACCATCCGCTGCTAAACGGAAGGCGAGGTCTACTGGGATGGGGTTGCCGCGTCCCCAGATGAACTTGGCGATGGATAGGTTTCTCATTGCGTGGTCCTTTCAAATTCTTCGGTTATGTCGATGGTTGTCCTTGAGGTGGCAGCAATTCCCCACAGGCCTGTGACAAGTGCGTGTTGGAAGTCGAGGTGGCCCTGCATGGTGCTGATCCTGGCCTGACCCTCAGGTGTGTCGAAGTACGCCTCACAGAGTTCAGCGGCGTCTTCGATTGCTGGGTGGTCAGGCACAGGGATGGTCTCTGAATACGTATTCATTTCTGGATGATGTCAGACAAATTTAGGGAGTATTGATCTACGATATAAGAAACAATATCGACTGCCAGTTCCTTGCTTGGTGCCCAAGGCATACAGTGTTGGAACATTGAGGTGATCTGATCGTAGGTATCTTGCTCGTTCTCAGAGCGTTCCTTTGGATTTGGAACCTCTTCGTATTCAGCGTCTGTGATCAACAGGTCAGGCTCATCGTCATCATCGTTAGTACCATTACGTGCCAACATCTCTTCATAGTCAGCATCAAGGCTGTACTCTTCTGCCTTCTCACGTACTGCCTCTTCGCGTTCACGCTTCTTCTGTTCAGCGATACGGCGATCTTCCTTACGTGTTTCTTCCTTGAGTTCTTCAAATGCTTCAGGGGAGAGTGCAGCCTTGGCAGAGGCTACCTGCTGCTTGATGTCCGATACAGTTACGGTCTCACCATCCTCTACCTTAATGACGATCTCTTCCTTGATATCATCAGGTGCTGTGAGGAGTGCAACACAGCGATCAAAACCTAAGTTAGAGACAGGGCCTGTCCCTAACTCCAACTTTGAAATACGATTAAGTTGCCTTAGATAGGAGTTTGAGCGGCCTGTATCAGCCTCAAACTGTTTAATGAACCCACGTGTCTTCCCATTTGTCTCTGTGTATAGATCACGTGCGCTGGTTAAGGCATTCAATAGAACAACGAATGATTGACCTGTAATACGGTCAGCCTGTTTGAATGCTTCAACGCATCCATCATAGTCAACCATAAGGTCATTGAGGGTGGCGAGTTGTGTGTTGGTTGCAGTCATAAGGATATCCTTTCAATGGATGTTCTAGAGGTGGCACCAATCAGGCACATGGTGTGCCCAATTGGAGTACCATTCAGTTCTGGATGAAGGTAGAGTCAGCTAAAGCAGTAGGGTGCCTTTAAAACATCCTCAATGTTGAGAGTGCCACGCGCTGGTGGTAAGGGCAGGGCTGCTTTAGCCTTTGGGGTGGGAAGGTAGTCTAGTGCTTCTTCATATAGTTCGTTGATGGGATCGTGATCACGGTATAGGCGCACGAAGGATGACCGGATGCTGTTGAAGAGGGCAGCAGCTTGGTCGGCACTGGTCCCAAACGAGTCATGGACAAGTGCAAAGTTATGAACACCAGCATCGTTGGCGTCCAATATACAGGACCGAAGGTGGTAACCATCATAACTATGGACGAAGTTAGGGGGCGCACCTGTTACCTGACTGTTACGCGCCATGGTCTTCTGTGTCTCCTCAACAATCATCAGGCGAACCCTACGACCAGCCAGTTTGAAATTTACCAGCTTACCTTCTTCGATGGCGTAACTCTGAACCACAGGGAAACCATCAGGCGTCACCCATTTCACAGACTTACCATTCTTGGTCATGTGCCGTGCGACACCACGCACCCACTCCATACCCTCAACTGCTTTGATCACAGTGTTGGATGCAGATGCGTACAGACGCTTGGCGAGGAATGATGCCATGTACGGTTTGAGTGTGGCATCCACATCAGCGTTCTTCAGGATGTCCTCTTGGAGTTGTGATGAGAACCCGAATGAACGAGACCCGTAGCCCAGTGTCATGCATCCACGCTTGGTGGTCTTACGGTCGACACCCATGACAAGCCAAGCACGTGCCAGTGGGTCATCGATCTCAGAGTAGAGAGTGTTGTTCAGATGGTCAGCCACCACTGAGTAGATGTCAGATGGAGAGGCGAGGGGTAACAGGTTCACGTGCTTGGCACCTACCTCATCACGTAGCATGGCTGAGTAATGTTGTAGGCCTGATGCTGTACCATCGAATGCACACATCACGGTGGATACAAACGATGGTCCATGTTCCACGTACCCAGCCCAATCACGTGCAGCCACTAGAAATTGGAATGGCTTGTCAGCTTCCATCCAACGCTTATCACCTAGTGGATCATTGGCACACGATACGAGCATCTCAGTGTTATCAATTGTCCACTGCTTACGCTCCTTGTGTGACTTCTTCGATATCTTACCGAAGTCACCTGTGTTGGCGATGTGGAGAGCCAGCATGTGTGCGCCATCATCACCCATAGGTCCAGCCTCAGAGAACCGAAGTAGGGCCTTCATGTAGTCTGGACCCTGCACGTTAAACTGGGGAATCTGGTATAACCTACCCCGGAAGTCTAAACATACAGGCATCCAGATATCCTGGTACTGGCTGAACTTCTTAGCGGTAGACAATGCCTGAAGAAATGCCAGCCTCTTGGATGAGTTCTCAATATTGAGGTCACGTACTGCTGCACGTTTCGCTCTGTGTTCCTTACGCTCTTGAGCGGTGAGCGCATTGATGTCAGGTACAGTTGGTGGCTCCTGACGTTCCACAGGTGGGAGACCAGCCTCTTCGTTGTTGAAATTGAATACGGTCTCCATGACATCAAGTACCCATGTGTCGATGGTGTACTTGGTCTTCTGGGCAATGTTCACTGCTTTGTAGACATCATCCATCTTCACACCTTTGAGGAACTTCATGTACCCACGTGCACGTGACTTCACCAACTTAGGCTTACGGATGTAATTGGTTAGGTACGCACCTGTGTATGGCGTATCCCAATCACGTGGCTCCACCACCATTGGCTCGTAGATAGGTGTTAACAGGCCACCGTTGTTGATCGATGCTTCAATCAGTTCACGGGCATCATCACGTAGGATAACCATATTGGTGGTGGTGCCCTTACGGCGTGACATCCGTTCAATAGTCACAAGACCAATGGTATCCATGACGATATCGATCAGGGTGACGCCAAGGCGTACCTTGTCGATCTTATCCCATGTCTTCCACGGGATATCCTCTGCATTCGATATGTGAACCATGAGGGTGCGCTTGTTGTGGTAGCTGTGTCTCTCAGCAGCCATCTTCTCAATACGCTTGGCCATCCAGAAGTCATGCTCTTCGATGAACTTCAGTCGCTGCATGTCCTCAATCATACCACCCACATCAGCAGCCACAGCAGTCAGGCTACGTGGTCTGGTGATACCATTGAGGATACCGCTCATGGCAGTAACTGCTGCATGTTCAGGGGTGACATCCTTGAGGTACTTAACTGATGATGTACGTCTACCAGCACCACCCTTGTTCGCATGGTTGATGAACTTAGTGACACCCGCTGCTACCAACATGGCGTGGTGCTTGATTAACTTACGTCCAAAGTCTGCATCTGCCTCAGTACTCTTCTCACGATGCTTGGTGGTAATCTTGTTGTAACGCTTGATACCCATGTCACGTGATTCACGCTCTAGGTTGATCTGTTCAGTGGTAAGATCATTAGTGGTTACGTCCATGCAGGTCTCCTTTAGTTTACCTTTAGTGTTAACCTATAGTGTTAACTGGGGGTCGAGGCGGGGCCTCTAGGTGGCACTAATTCAATTGGCCACTATTTTGAGGGATGGTTTGGTGGGGTTCTGGACGGAATTGAATGCGTTCCGCTGGTTGCCTTTGGTCTCCTGAACGTAGTGCTTCAAGAGGATCGATGGGGTGGCATGGTTGGAAATTGACATGACGGTCTTGAGGTCAACACCTGCCCCCATCAGCTTGGTCAGTAGGGTACGGCGCATGTCATACAGGGTCAGGTCTGTGATACCTGCGCGTCTACACCATGCCGCCCATGATTTCTTGATGGTGGTCAGGTGGCCATCCTCACCGGGGCCGGGGAAGACGAATCCAGAT
>Ga0129324_10000815_pt1 | contig 21539 bp, 21 predicted proteins | sample CPBDNA_7_FD_96879 | JGI IMG/M metagenome (GOLD analysis project Ga0129324, IMG submission 96879) | Freshwater to marine salinity gradient microbial communities from Chesapeake Bay, USA - CPBay_Spr_15_0.2_DNA | ecosystem: Environmental > Aquatic > Marine > Coastal | place: USA: Chesapeake Bay... | reverse complement strand
TTTACAACCTTAGATACTTCTTTAGCCATTTCTAATTAATTTCACTTATTTAATGATAATAAAGTGGAAGCCTTATTTATCACCTATAAATTGTAACATTTATACTTTCTCTACTTGCATATAACTAAGCTCCAAAGGAGTCTTACGGCCAAATATTTTAACCATAACTTCTAGCTTACGCTTTTCTTCATTTACTTTTTCAATGACACCGTTAAATCCATTAAACGGACCATCTACTACTTTCACTGTCTCACCACTCTTAAAAGGAATAGCGATATTATCCGTTTGCTCAGCAAGTTCATCCACTTTACCTAACATTCTATTGACCTCCGCTCTCCTAAGAGGCACAGGCTCTCCACCTTTGGTTTCACCAAGGAATCCGATGACCCCATTTACAGATTTGATAATATGAGGCACTTCACCCTCCAATCGGGCTTGCACCATAATATAACCAGGAAAATAAATACGCTCCTTGTTATATTTCTTACCATCTCTAATCTGAACCACCTTTTCGGTAGGAACCAATATTTGTTTTAAATAATCACCAAGGTTGTGGTGAGCTATTTCAGACTCAATGTATTCCTTGATCTTATTCTCTTGGCCGCTAACAGAACGAACAACATACCACTTCATCAAATCCTTCTCTTCTGACATATCGACTATTAATTAATTTTGCTTTATCCAACTAAAATAATTCTCAATAGCAGCACTGAATACATAATCAATCCCTGCTACAATTAGTGCAAAAACAATGGAGAATACAGCAACTGTAACCGTCAACTTTTGCGTTTCTGCCCAAGTAGGCCAAGTCACATGATTGGTCAACTCATTATAAGACTCCTTTACGTATGTTATTAAACTCATAATAGTAATGTTCTGAACGTCAAACTTAAAGATTCAATAAAAATTTATTGTTTAAGGCCAACTATATTTATAATGCACGGGCTGAGAGACTCGAACTCACGACACCTGGTTTTGGAGACCAGTGCTCTACCAACTGAGCTAAGCCCGCAAAACAACAATTCTTACAAGAATCATTTATTGCCTCCCCTATATAAAGGGAAAGTACCCTATCTAAAATTAGATAGGATACTTAATAATATTAATTAGAAATTAATCTAAAATCTCAGTAACCTGACCCGCTCCAACAGTTCTTCCACCCTCACGGATTGCGAAACGAAGTCCTAGGTTTAATGCTATAGGCTGAATAAGCTCCACATTAATTGTCAAGTTATCACCTGGCATTACCATCTCAACTCCATCAGGAAGCGCAATGTTACCTGTTACATCAGTAGTACGTACATAAAACTGAGGGCGGTAGTTATTGTGAAATGGAGTGTGACGTCCACCTTCTTCTTTTTTCAGGATATAAACCTCTGCTTTAAATCTAGCGTGAGGAGTTACAGATCCTGGCTTGGTAATTACCATACCACGAGAAATTTGAGACTTCTCAATACCTCTTAACAAGATACCTGCGTTATCTCCTGCTTCACCTCTATTAAGGATCTGACGGAACATTTCAATACCAGTAATAGTAGAAGTCAACTTCTGTGCACCCATTCCGATGATCTCAACAGGATCTCCAGTGTTAGCTACACCAGTCTCAATACGACCAGTTGCAACAGTACCACGACCTGTAATAGAAAAAACGTCTTCTATAGGCATAAGGAAAGGCTTGTCCATATCACGAACTGGTTCTTCAATCCAAGTATCAACAGCTGCCATCAATTCAAGTACCGTATCCACCCACTTTTGCTCTCCGTTAAGTGCTCCAAGAGCAGATCCAGAAATAACAGGACCATTGTCACCATCATATTCATAGAAACTTAATAAATCACGCACTTCCATGTCAACTAATTCAAGGAGTTCTTCATCATCTACCATATCCACTTTGTTAAGGAATACAACGATACGAGGAATACCTACTTGACGTCCAAGAAGGATGTGCTCACGTGTTTGTGGCATAGGACCATCAGTAGCAGCAACAACAAGAATAGCACCATCCATTTGGGCAGCACCAGTAACCATGTTTTTTACATAATCGGCGTGACCAGGACAATCTACGTGCGCGTAGTGTCTGTTTGCTGTTTGATACTCCACATGTGAGGAATTAATTGTAATACCACGCTCTTTTTCTTCAGGAGCGTTGTCAATTTGATCAAAACTTGTCGCTTTAGAGAAACCAGCATCAGCAAGCACTTTAGTAATTGCTGCAGTAAGGGTAGTTTTACCGTGGTCAACGTGACCAATAGTTCCTACATTAAGGTGGGGTTTCGAACGATCGTACGTTTCTTTAGCCATAATTTATAATCTTAGTTTATATTAGTGTTCAATTTTAAAAAAGACAGAAACGGAGCTAAAACCAAATCAGTCTATACTAGTAATGGCCTCTGTTGAGACCTATTTTTATTTAACAGAGCCAATGATGAGATTTGAACTCATGACCTCTTCCTTACCAAGGAAACGCTCTACCCCTGAGCTACACCGGCAAAACCCTTTTTATAAGGAAATGGACAACTTGACTTTAAACTCAATAAAAATAGAGTTTAATTTAGAGCGAGAGACCAGGTTCGAACTGGCGACATTCAGCTTGGAAGGCTGACGCTCTACCAACTGAGCTACTCTCGCATTTTTTTTAGTTTTACAACTAAAAGGTATTCAATATTTCAAAATATCTCTTCAGATACCATCAAGTGGGGAGAGCAGGATTCGAACCTGCGAAGGTTTCCCAACGGAGTTACAGTCCGTCCTCGTTGGCCGCTTGAGTATCTCCCCAAAAAAGTCCTCAACTAAGACTTCAGTATTTTTAAGAGCCGATGGAGGGACTCGAACCCACGACCTGCTGATTACAAATCAGCTGCTCTAGCCAGCTGAGCTACATCGGCTTTTGTACTTTTTTAACCATAAAAAAAGCCCGCTATTTCTAACGGACTGCAAATGTAAGCCTATTTTTTAATTACCAAAATATTTTTTAATATTTTTTTTTAATACGAAGCTAACTTTTCTTTTCTTTTCTTCAATTGCCGCTCTAAAGACGCTACACATTCGTCTATACATTGCTCAAAAGTTTTACAAGTCTTTTTGACTACCATATCATCCCCAGGAACAAAAAGCCTTATTTCAACAATCTTATTTTCTGGCGCAGAAGTTTTTTGGACCTTTAAATACACATCTGCATTTATGATTTTACTGAAAAATTGTTCCAGTTTATCTAATTTGTTTTGAGAAAAATTGATGAGCTTTAAATCAGCATCAAAATTAACTGCTTGCATGTTTACCTTCATAATACCTAATTTTAGATTAATTATTTTTAGACCTAGGATGGGCAGCAACATAAACACCTTTTAACGTCGCCATACTGGAATGCGTATAAATTTGTGTTGATGAAAGGCTAGCGTGACCTAGCAATTCTTTAACAGCATTCAAATCTGCGCCACGATCTAGCAAATGAGTCGCAAATGTATGTCTCAATACATGTGGGCTTATTTTTACTTTTAAAGAAACTTTACTAAAATAGGATTTTATCACTCGATAAACAAGGTTTGGATACATTTTAACTCCTTTAGACGTGATAAATAATTCATCTGTAGAGGGATGCGCGACAAACTGTCGCAAGGCGATGTAACGTTCCACATGATCTTTAATTGTATGAACCAACGGGACGATACGTTCCTTATTCCTTTTACCCAACACTTTGATGGTGTGACTGGTGACATTAATATCCTTGAGTTTTATATTGATCAACTCCTCTCTTCTTATACCTGTAGCATAAAAGAGTTCTATGATTAAAAAGTCTCGTGACTCTACAAAACTGTTAGTGTCGTAGGAGGAATCCAGTAATTTCAAAACCTCTTCTGTCGAGAAAGGGATTTGAATCTTTTTAGAAACCTTAAGGCTTTTATAGGAGTCTGCAGGACTTGATGTCACCTCCCCCACCTTAAGCAAAAATTTAAAATAGGACTTTAAGGACGACATCTTTCTATTCACCGTACGATGAGAACCTCCATTCTCTAGTAGGCTAGTAACCCAACCTCTAATCAAACTGTAGTTCACCTCATTTATCTCCAACACCCCTTCTTCTCTCAGAAATAAATCAAATTGATTTAAATCTTTTTCATAAGCTAAGATGGTGTGAGAAGAATAATTTTTCTCAAATTGAAGATATTCTATATACGAAGTAAGATCCATAAAAAAACCGTTAATTGTAAATGTATACATTTACAATTAACGGTATGATATTCTAAAGAAAAAACTCTCTAGATGTTTTCTGCGTCACGAAGTCCTTGAATGTAAGAAGCTTTAATGTTTTGAGCACGTTTTGCAACAGATGGTTTAGTAAACTGCTGTCTTCTACGTAGTTCGCGCATTTTTCCTGTACGATCAAATTTTCTTTTGAAACGCTTCAGAGCTCTATCGATATTTTCTCCGTCTTTTACTGGTATTATTAACATAGTGTCATCACCTCCTTTCTTTGGGATGGCAAAAATACATAATATTTTACAATCTCAAAGATATTTATTTGATTTGATAGTTGTATTATGTTCGCTTTCGCGAAAGCGGAACATTTCCTCTACTTTGCGGCTGGTTGATAATCTTTACCGTCAAGTGTCATTTTTGCGATAATCTCACGCATAATCTCACTCGTACCACCACCTATAGGACCTAAACGACTGTCACGTGACATTCTAGCCAGGGGATATTCTTCTATATAACCGTAACCCCCTAAATACTGAAGACATTTATATATAACTTCGTCTGCAATCTTTGTTGAAAGAAGTTTGGACATGCTTGCCTCTTTTACAGGGTAAAGCCCTTTGTCGAGTTCTTCTGCAATAGCGTAATTAAAGCATTTTGACATTTCTACTTCGCTCATCATATCGGCAAGGTTATGACGCAAGGCTTGATACGTGTCTAGTGACTTACCAAATGCGGTACGCTCTTTCATATAACCTATGGTGTACTCTAAAGCATATTCAGCTCGCGCGTGAGCATTGATCCCCATGATTAAACGTTCAAGCGCAAAATGTTGCATAATATAAGGAAAACCTTTTCCTTCTTCTCCCATTAAATTTTCAGCAGGGATGCGCACATTATCAAATCCTATTTCTCCCGTATCGCTTGCTCTCCATCCTAACTTATTTAACTTGGTTGCGCTGATACCGGGTGTCTCGCGATCCATTACAAAAATAGAGATCCCCCTACCTTTTGCTTCCAAATCTGTTTTTGCAGCTATTACTAAGTAATCACTGTAAACACCGTTTGTTATAAAAGTCTTTGACCCATTGATAATGTAATGATCGCCCTCTTTAACAGCTGTAGTCCTCATACCTGCTACATCACTACCCCCAAAAGGCTCTGTGATGCCTAGACATCCTATTTTCTCACCCGTAAGTGTAGGAACTAAATATTCTTGCTTGATGCGCTCATCTCCTTCTTTCAATAAATGTTGAGCTCCTAAAAATGCCTGCACCCACATGGCTGCAGCAAAGCCACCAGAATTAATGCGTTGCATTTCTTCTAGGAAAATTACCGTATAGAAAAAATCCAAATCAAGACCTCCATACTCTTCAGGATAATACAGGCCGAAATACCCCATTTCTCCCATTTTCTGAAAAATTTCCCGATCTATATGACCGGTTTCTTCCCATCTTTCAATATAAGGAACAGCTTCTTTGTTTAAGAAATCTCTAAAACTCTGTCTGAAGGCATCATGCTCTTCAGTAAAATATTTTGAATACATAAAATTATTGCTATATAAATATTGAAACACATTTAAAATCTAGTTTTACCTGTGGGATTCTCAGTAACTATTGATTATATCAATCTAAAGTCAAATATAGCTGAATTAAAGCTAATTTTTCCTTCGGAAACCTAGATGTTAACATGACTTTATCCCAACTTTTAAAACCATCCCTTAAAGTTCTTTGCTCCACAAGCTTTTCTACTACATAGTCGTCAAAATATGGAATAGATAACAACTCTTCTTCTGTAGCCGTATTCAATGCTATTTTTAAAAAACCTGATCGCGGGGTCACATGGAAGTACTTTTTTAACTGCATCATAGTGGAGTCCGTAAGTCCGTAAACGCCTCTTACTTGTGACAGATCAATAAATCCTTTGAGGCGCTCCCTTTCTTGTAGGATTCTGCTAGATAGCGCTGGACCTATACCGTATACTTTTTGGAGCTCCTCTTGACTAGCTACATTAATATCTTTTGCCACCACTTTGCGATCTTTTGCAGTTGTGTTCTCGTTTGCGTAAGAGCGCTTAGGGTTAGTCACCCAATCTGGAAATTTAAAATACGGTGCTATACTATCCAACCATTGATCACTTACTTGTGTGACTTGCTGAAACTCGTTCTTGGAATTGATAAATGTTCCGCTTTCGCGAAAGCGGTGCAATCGATCTATTTCTTCAACATTAAGGCCTAGTTGATACCCCCTATAATCTGTGATGTAATTGGGATTAAAAGGATAAATAGTATCTTTTTTTCTTTGCTGAGCCGCTACAAGAGCATCAACTTTACTCTGATAAGCTGCTGTATCTTTTAAAATCAAGGCTTCTTTAGGCATTTTTTTTACATAAAAAAAACCAGCTAGCACGACTATTAAAAGTAGCATTAACACAAAAATCCCTCTTTGCTGTTTTCTGTCAAATGCAAAGAGGGATTTAAAATTTTTCATGAAATATACTTAATCGATAGCTTCTCGTTTCAATTTGATGGCATTCATGTATTTAGTCATTTCTTTCTTTACTTTAGGCGCAAGAAGTACAATACCTATCATGTTTGGAACCATCATGGAAAAAATCATCGCATCAGAGAATCCGATGACGTTTCCTAAACTAGCCGCTGATCCTATTACTACAAATATACAGAACAAGATTTTATAAGTATACTCGGTTCTAGACGTTCTTCCAAATAAGTAAGCCCAGGCTTGGTATCCGTAATACGACCAAGAAATCATAGTTGAAAAGGCAAATAATACCACTGCAAGAGTCAGTACATAAGGGAACCAACTAATCACCGATGCAAAAGCATTGGATGTTAAAAGGATCGCATCTGCATCTGCAAGTCCAGCATTTTCTGGATTAACGTTTCCTGTAATAATTAAAACTACAGCGGTCATGGTACAAACCACTACCGTATCAATAAACGGCTCTAGTAACGCTACCAGACCTTCACTTGCAGGATATTTGGTACGTACTGCAGAGTGTGCAATGGATGCAGATCCTACACCAGCCTCATTTGAGAATGCGGCTCTTCTAAAACCTTGTACTAAAACTCCTATCGCACCACCGGCAACTCCTTCTGGACTAAATGCTCCGTCAATGATTTGCATCAAGGCATTACCTATCATGTCATATCTTGCAATAATTACCCATACGGCTGCTCCTACATAAATAACGACCATGAAAGGAACGATCTTATCGGTAACCTTGGCGATAGACTTAATACCCCCTATAATAACAATTCCAACAAAGATGGCCATCAAAAGTCCAAAGACCCAACGGTAACCATACATAAAAGAATCGGCTCCACCAGTTATATTTTCTACCATTTGAGCGGCTTGGTTTGCTTGGAACATGTTACCACCTCCAAAAGAACCACCTATACACATGATAGCAAATAAAACAGCAAGTACTTTGCCTAGACCAGCTAGACCCATAGACTTCAATCCTTTAGTAAGGTAGTACATAGGACCCCCATAAATAGTCCCATCAGGACCTACATCGCGGTATTTTACACCTAACGTACATTCTACAAATTTGGAAGCCATTCCTAAAAATCCCGCAACAATCATCCAGAAAGTTGCTCCTGCACCACCTACAGAAACTGCAATAGCAACCCCAGCGATATTACCTAATCCTACCGTAGCAGAAAGTGCTGCGGTTAAGGCCTGAAAGTGAGTCACCTCTCCATCAGAGCTCTCATCTCTAATAGTATCCTTGATGTCACCGTCGATAGTAATTTCATCGCTTACTTCATCCAAGTGGTCTTCTAAGCTGTCTACTTTATTTATATCGACCCCGTTTGCAATACCATCTTCTCCGTAAAGCATCTCAGCACCGTGTTTCTCTATGTCTTCGTATTTACCGCGCACCACTTGGATCGCTCTCCATATTCCAGAAAAATTGATGAATTTAAAATATACGGTAAAAAATACAGCTCCTAAAATTAAGGGAAACAATACCCAGTAGATTCTTGTAAAAGGAGCATAAGCAGTTACCTCCACTTTATCCCCAAAAGATACATCAGCTTTAGCAATCTTAAAAACACCTCCATTAATGATAATTTTATTATTTGGAGTTGTAAACGTGAGCTCTTCTGCCACCTGTTCTCCAGGAAGAGATATACTGCTCACTATCAAACTGTCTTGTATCAGTTCATACTGAATCCCGTCATCAGAATTATAAGTAGGAATTGCGTCAGGGTCTCCTGCGTCTAGAACGGTCAATCGGTCAAAAACATCCAAATCGATCGTCATGTCATCTTGAACGGATCCAAATGGAATTTGATAAAAAACACCACTAACATAATCACCAGTGGCCCACCCGAAGGCATCATCTATCTTTTCATCTATTCCTTTTTCATCCTTTTGCTCTTGTGCAAAAACAGTAACTGTTGACAACATCATGACTAGCAATGACAGGAAAATTCTGTTTGGATTTTTCATCAATTATTATTTGATTTTATGTTAGGTCGGCAAGATGCACAAAAATCTTGCTTTTTGAAAGTTTTGGGGCCACTTATGTAGCCTCGTTGTTAATTCTATAGACTCTTTGTAGTTTTTGTATTTGTTTGGTATTTCCAACTACAATAATCTTTGAGCCTGGTTCTAGCTGTAATTTTGGATCTGGATTTACGGTATAATTACCATCGGGAGCTTTGTAACCTATGATCGTACATCCGGTTTCCTTTCTTAAATTCAAGTCGATAATGTTGCATGCTCTTATTTCGTCAAACATTTGCTCATAAGATATCTGTTCTAGATTCACCCCTTCACTACCTCCATAACTGAGATTATCCCAGAATTCAATCAAATCTGGACTCACAATTAAGGAAGCCATGTGCTGTCCACCTATGGTATCTGGAAGAATGACATTATCAGCTCCAGCGAGTTTTAATTTTTTATAGGAGTTCTCTTCACTCGCGCGCGAGATGATTTTGAGGTCCTTATTGAGTTGTCTTGCGCTGAGAACTATAAATAAATTATCGGCATCTTCTGGCAAAGCTGTGATCAAGGTAGAGGCTCGTTCTATTCCTGCGCTTATTAATACATCATCTTCATTGGCATTGCCTCTAAAAAAATTTTGCTCATCAAGGGGCGCATCATCTATAACCTGTTGATTTTTTTCAATAATAATAAAATCTCTATTGTAATCTTGTAATTTTTGAACAGCCTGCCTTCCGTTACGACCATACCCACAAACGATAATATGATTTTCCATAGATTCTAAATGTTTAATTTTTCTTTTCTTTCTAAGGTCCCCAGGATTATCTCGAGATAACAAATATTCTGAAATAGCAGATACCGCATAACCCACAACGATAACACTAATAAGAATAAAAAAAACGGTGAATAATTTCGCTGTTTGAGAAGGATCCCCAATTTCTCTGTAACCCACTGTAGTAATAGTGATTACGGTCATATACAAGGCATCCACCCAGGACAGCTCCATGGCCAATTTAAAACCCAAAACTCCTGCAAAAAGCACGAGAACCAATAAAGAAATTGCTATTCTAAGTTTACTATGCACAAGTTATCAAGTTAAAGGTCAAAAACAGAGCTGCGTTTTGTATAAACTAGATCTTTGATTTTGATCCAAAACGCCATAATTAAATACACTGCAAAACCAGCACCTAATGTCGCAAAGGTAAAATAGATAAAAGTGATGCGCACACTGCGAGCTTTCATCCCAAGTTTTTCGGCCACACGAGTAGACACGTAAAAACCGTATTTCTCCATAATAGTGCGCAAGTAGGTAACTATTCCCATAATGTAAATTTAGGCAATAGCTTTAATACTTTATAGGTAATATTCAAGATTTAGGCACAGAAACAATCAAGAGCGCAGTAATGCGATTCCTATATCACAGCTCAAACATTTATTTACATCACAGTAATTGGGCTTTAACTGCAATAAAGATTGTGTTTGCAGTGCATTTTCTACCTTAAAAAGCGTTTTAAAACCACGTGTCACGTTATTCTTCTCGGGTTTCAATTGGTACATTATCTCTAGTAATTCTTCTATTATATCACTTCCGACAGTTTTAGCATGCATAAATTTAATAGGGACAATGCAATTAATAATTAATAAATCGATAAAATCTGTGGTAAGTACCTTTTGCCTTTCGTCGGTTCTTTTATCAAACACGTGATGCGTATCCCAATACTTAGCCGCTTGTACTTCAAAAAGCTGGTGAATATCTGTTCTAGATTTTGCCAGAAGAAGTGCTCCAAAAAACACTGGTTTTTTTTGGTACAACCTCGCGAGCTGTGAAATTCTAATAGTAGGATAATTAGCAGGACGCAACCTAAAGAATTTCATAGGTGTTAAAGAGGGGTGCAGTTGGTATTTCGCTTTCGCGAAAGCGTATGCCTCTGCCAGGTCTTTATAATACGCATCTTTTCTGCTTTTCTGCAACAATCCTGCCTGACCTAACAAAACAGCCTCTAACTGAAGTGCATCATTTGCTAATTTACGCACCACCGATTGGTTGATGCTACTAGCGAGTTGTTCAAAGGCATCGGCATTTGTTTTAGTACCAAAACTTCTTGACAACAACTGGAAAAAAGCAGCTTCCCAATCGTTGGTATTTTGGTCCAAGATGTGTTGTATGCGATCTGATTTCTGGGATAATCTTTCAATAAATAACTTTTCTAACCACTGGTCCCGTTTAAAAGAATCTATGAAGGAAAACTGTGGCTCACAGTTAATAAATTGGTTGTTTTTTACGTCAAAAAGTTGGCGGTAAGATTGGGTTAAATTAGGATCTACATATTGCGACACCTCAAGTACAGGAATATCGACGCCATCTCTTCTAGTGATTTCTGCATCATGCGTCCAGACAACGTGAAGAATAACGTTAGCATAGGCTGGATCATCGTCATGACCGTGCAGATACCAGTCACTTGCTTTGATGTGCATCTCTATATTACCAGCCCAATCCTGACCATCAATTTCTAAACGAGCGTTAAAGAAATCTGGTCCTGAAAATAAATTATGAGTTCCCAAAGATTTTATTTTCACAGCTTCCCCATCAGTAGTAAGCAGTTCCTGACCGCTTAACTTTTTAAATTTCCAGAGGTAATGTATAAAATCTTCTTGCATAAGGAAAGATAAAAATAAAATATAACATCCTTATTATCAATATGATTTATATGCAACTTGTTCTTTTAAATAATAGCTAAAAGGCCTTCCATCAACACCTTTTTTTTACTGGTTATACTTTTTGATACCGACTTCTTAATTCCTTTAAGCCTCTACTTAAATTGTATAATTTACAAATAGTACCTACAAAAAAACCTCAAAACTTATGGTTTATGAGGTTTTAAAAAAGAGCTTTTATCAAGACACTAAAGGCCTTTAAGGCCTGGATTTTTAATAGGCAATACTTTATTTATCGTCCGGATGGTATGTGCCGTCTTCCTTCAACCATCCTTTGGAACGCATCCATTCGTCATTAAAAAACTTACCTACATAACGACTTCCATGATCGTGATATAGGATCACTACGACGTCGTCTTTGGTAAAACCTACTTCTTCGTGAATTTGTTTTAATCCTTTGATGGCAGCTCCGGCACTGTTTCCTAAAAACATTCCTTCTTCTTTTGCCAGTCTGCGTGTATAAACCGCAGCATCTTTATCGGTTACTTTAGTAAAGCCGTCGATGATTTCAAAACGAACATTGAGCGGCAAAATATCTTCCCCTATTCCTTCTGTTACATAAGAATGAATCTCGTTCTCGTCAAAAATTCCAGTCTCGTGGTATTTTTTAAATACCGAACCATAGGTGTCAATTCCCCATACTTTAATGTTTGGATTTTTCAATTTCAGATAAGAACCTACTCCAGAGATCGTACCTCCGGTCCCTACGCCTACAACAAAATGGGTAATTCTTCCTTCTGTTTGCTCCCATATTTCAGGACCGGTACTTTGGAAGTGGGCTTTACAATTGGAAGGATTATCATATTGATTTACATACCAAGAGTTAGGTATCTCTTCACTCAATCGCTTGCTTGTTGAATAATACGATTGCGGATCGTCTGGAGTTACGTCGGTAGGACACACATACACCTCAGCACCCACAGCCCTTAGAATATCCATTTTTTCATTAGACTGTTTATCACTGAGCACACAAATTAACTTATAGCCTTTAATGATTGCAGCAAGAGCAAGTCCCATTCCTGTATTTCCGCTGGTTCCTTCAATGATGGTTCCACCAGGTTTTAAACGACCGTCGGCTTCCGCATCTTCGATCATCATTAATCCCATTCTATCCTTAACAGAGTTACCTGGATTAAAAGTCTCGTATTTTGCAAGTACTAAAGCTGGTATATCTTCCACCAATTTGTTCATTTTAACAAGTGGTGTACCACCGATGGTACCTAATATATTTTCTGCGTAATTCATGTCACCTGATTAGGCTGCAAAAATAGGATTTTAGAAGTGTTTGAATTACAAATATCTCTTAATGTCCCTGAATATTTTAATCGTTTTCATATGGAGGGTTTTTAAAAGCAGAAGTAACATTGGTTTTTCAGGCTTTAATTTTACCTAAGCTGTGTGCTTCAACAGCCTTATTATCCATCAATCGATCTACTTACCCAACATCTACTTCAAGGGGTTCAACACCTCACCAAAACGTTATCGATCTATATTGATTTCCTAACGGAAGACGTTACACGTTTGTAAAAAGTGTTTTTGGCTATTTGATCATTACCAAAAAGCCATTGCACAACATTTTTATCCCACATATCGTCTGCTTGCTCTGGGGTAATGATGTTGCGTTCCATAGCAAGATCTATTATTTTACCTGGATAACTGCTTTGTTTTTCACTATTCATCTCTCCTAATGGATAGGGATCATCAAGACCAACAAGAACCTGCTTAGCACTTTGATTTTCCACCAAAAGATGTAAGGAACCTGTGTCATGAACTAGAGTATCAAAGAAAATATTAGGGTGTCCCACTGATTTCCTAGGGTGTATTTTCCCTTCAAATAAATCTGGTCGGCCATCAAAGCCTTGAATTCGACGTCCTAAATTCATTTGAGCCAATTGCCCACCATGTGCAAAGCACACCCGCATCCCTGGATATTTTTGAGCATACCCATTCAAAGTTAGAAAATGATACGCATCTGCACATTGAGCCAGCATCCAAATCAAATGAAACCGCCAAGAGGTGTTTTGAAGTTTAATAAATTTCTCTCCATCATAAGGATGAATTTCTACAGCCAGATTTAACTCGCTCGCCAACTCAAAAATAGGCTCGTTTTCTTCATCAAAAATGCACCTCCATTGACCTATGGTATCCATATAATGAGTGGGCAAACAAAGTAGTTTCATCCCTAAAACTTTTACACAGCGCTCCATTTCCCACAATGCGCCGCGCACGTAGCCTGGATGCACTACAAAACCACTGGTAAATTTTGAAGGATGATCGTGTTGCACTCCAGCGTTAAAGTCATTTTGAAAACGCAAAGCCTGTTTCATCTCTTCAAGACGCAAACCATTTCCGTATAATTGACTCAAATTGAGAACAACAGCATGATCTATCTTATACTTATCCATCCACTCCAACTTTTCATCTAGAAAGAAACTAGAGTCGGTTACCGGACGTGACCAGTCTTTTTGCAACATGTTCTTACGCTCGGGATCTACCCAAAAAATCCCCTTTTCTCGCATGAAATCAGGTATCTGCTCCGGATAAGGAAGTAAATGTGAGTGACCGTTGATACGTAGTTTTTTGTCCATTTTGGGGCTGTGTTAAGTAGGGAGTACAAAGTACGAAGACTTTATGAGATAATATTTGCTCTCCGTCTCATCTTACGTCTTCTTCAGCAGAGAAGAAACCTCTACGAGGCTTTTTTATTCAAGTTCAAATTCAAGTTCTAGTTCAGCTTCTAATTGTAACTTGTTTTTGATTTTACTTTTGATTTTGTTTTTACAAGCTCTTCGTTCTTCCGCCATCTACTGGCAAGTTAATACCATTAATATAACCTGCTTTATCACTTGCTAAAAAAGTAATCGCATTGGCAACTTCTTCTGGCTCGGCAAATCTTCGAGCAGGCACATGGCTTTTCATGATTTCGGCAGCTTGTTCTTCACTCTGCCCAGCTCTTAATGCTTTTCCTGAGATAATTTTATCCAACCTCTCGGTTGCTGTAAAACCAGGTAATATATTATTAACCGTAACGCCATAAGGCCCTAATTCAGTCGCCAATGTTTTTGCCCAGCTCGCCACTGCTCCACGTACCACGTTAGAAACGCCTAAGAATTCTATAGGTGCTTTTACGCTGGTCGAAATCACATTGATCACCCTTCCATAACCAGCCTCTTTCATTCCTGGAGCACAGGCTTGGATCAATACCTGATTGCATTTTACATGTTGTGTAAAAGCTTGTTCTAAGGCATCCACTTCTGCATCGATTAAGAATCCTGGTGCAGGGCCACCTGTATTATTGATAATGATGTGGATCGGATTCGCTTTCGCGAAAGCGGAAACCACAGCTCCTACTTCCTTATAGTTAGAAAAATCAGCGACTAAATACGTATGATCATCGCGCTGGCTTTTATCTAATTCATTGAGAACTTCCTGTAATTTATTTGGATTGCGCGCCAGTAAAATCACGCGAGCACCTGCCTGAGCAAACTGTATGGCTGTTGCTCTTCCTATTCCTGTACTGCTCCCACAAACGAGAGCGGTTTTGTTTTTTAAGTCAATATTCATCTAGCGAATTTAAGAAAAATAGATAATAAATCTGGATTAGATTCGATAGCATTGTGGTTATCTCAAAGAATAGAGATCGACACTTAGCGATTCCGCTCTGCAGCGGAATGACAACTGAACCGTTCCAATTTTGAGACTATAATAACTACCTTTGCCTCTTTCTATAAAATATGATTGTTACAAAGAATAAAGAAGAGCTAGAAATCATGCGTCGTGCGGCCTTAATGGTTAGTAAAACCTTAGGAATGATTGCAGCCGAAATCAAACCAGGAGTCACTAGCCTAAGGCTAGATACGCTTGCTGAACAATACATACGTGACAATGGTGCCATTCCTGGATTTAAAGGATTGTATGATTGTCCGAGCACCTTACTTATTTCTCCTAATGAAGAAGTTGTTCATGGAATCCCTAAAGAAGTAGCGATCAAAGAAGGTGATGTACTTTCTATAGATTGTGGTGCTATAGTAGATGGTTTTTATGGTGATCACGCCTATACCTTTACCGTAGGAGAAGTACCTCAAGAAACGATTGATCTTCTCGACAGAACAAAAAACTCTTTATACGTAGGAATCGAACAGTTTAGAACTGGAAACCGAGTGGGTGATGTAGGTTATGCGATTCAGGAATATTGTGAATCTTTTGGTTACGGGGTCGTACGTGAACTCGTAGGTCATGGACTGGGAAGAGTAATGCATGAAGATCCACAAATGCCTAATTACGGAAAACGCGGTCGCGGTAAGAAATTTGTAGAAGGAATGACCGTAGCTATAGAACCTATGATCAACTTAGGAACTAAAGACATCAAGCATTATTCTGATGGCTGGACCATCAAAACCAAAGACATGAAACCTAGTGCGCATTTTGAGCACAATATAGCTATAGTAGATGGTGAGCCTCGCTTATTAAGTACGTTTGATTATATCTATGAAGTGCTAGGAATTACTTCTAACGAAGAAGATCCTTATCGCTGGAAAGGTTAAAAATAAAATGAAAAGTAAAATCAAATAGAAAGCCCAACACTTTTTGATTAGGAAAAGAAATTCTCAGCCTTTAGGGTTGAGGAAAAAGACCTTAGAGTTAAACTAAAGTGCAGATAGAACAAGTAGATTCCGCATCAAGTGCGGAATGACAAGATTAAACATGAAAAAACTCTTTAAATTCTTTCTCAACCTCATCCCTAGACCTTGGCTTATCAGCGCGAGTTATTACGTGCGTCCATTGATCGCATGGTGGTATAGCGGAGGGCCATATAAAGACCCTATTGACGGGAAAACCTTTAAAAGTTTCTTGCCTTATGGTTATGAAAAGGTGCGGGAGAATGTGCTTTCTCCATCCACTCTTTCCTTAGAGCGTCATCGATTATTATGGCTGTACCTGAAGCACAAAACCGATTTATTAACCAAACCACAAAAGTTGTTGCATTTTGCTCCAGAGCAATGTTTTTATAACCACTTTCGCGAAAGCGAGACCCTGAACTACACCACCACCGACCTCAATTCGCCACTTGCTGATGTGTCTGCCGATATTTGCAACCTGCCCTTTGCTGATAATGAGTTTGATTTTATTCTTTGTAATCACGTCTTAGAACATATCCCAGACGATGTTAAAGCCATGCAAGAAATCTATAGAGTTCTCAAACCTGGCGGGAAAGCAATTCTACAAGTACCATTAGAAAATGATCGTGATCTAACATTTGAAGATGACTCCATTACCGATCCTAAGCAACGTACTCGTATTTTTGGACAGTACGATCATGTGCGTGTTTATGGAATGGATTATTTTGACCGATTAGAAAAAGTAGGTTTTACAGTAAAAGCAGTGGATTACACCAAAGAGCTTAGTGCTGAGCAAGTAGACCGTTACCGAATTGCTGCTGGAGAGTTGATTCCTTTGGTGAGTAAATAAACCTTATTTCTTAAATTAAAATATGATGCTGGCAGAACAGGTTTTCCCTAAGGGTAGTGTTAATTCTACCCTTAGGGAAAACAAAGCCTTGACATGCTCTTACTTTCACTTTAATAAATAATATGTAATTTTATTTCATGTCTAGAAATAACCTACAACTATACATCCATCTAGTTTTTGTGACCAAATATCGTGATTACTTAATAACCGACAGATTTGAAAAACAGTTGCATCAATTTTTATGGAATAAGTCATTAGAGCTAGAACTAACACCGCTAATGATAAATGGAATGCAAGATCATATACATTTACTTTTAAAAATTACATCGACAATAACCATAGCATCTGTGGTTAAAAATTTAAAGGCACCCAGTTCTAGGTTTTTGAACGAGTTAACTCAAAGTGACTTTTTTGAATGGTCTAGAGGATATGGAGCTTTTACAGTGAGTAAAAAAGATGTAAGCTTTATTGCAGAATATATTAGAAATCAAAAAACACATCATGATAAAGGAACCGTAAATCCTGAATTAGAAAATTAAGCGCTTTTTTACTTTCGAAAGGGTAGAATTAATTCTACCCTTTGGAAAGCGGCATATTTACGCTTTACAAGGTTAAGTAGGTTAAAAATTATCCCGCCTGCTTGACATAGCCTTGGAAACCTGGTGTGGTTTCAAATCTCAATAATCCACTCCTATCTGTATACATAATAAGCACCTCTATTTCTGACAGATTCTGAAGCAATTCTTTAGACTTCTCTAGCGGCATAGCCATAAAAGCTGTAGCAAAACCGTCGGCAAGGGTGCAGTTTTTTGCAATTACATTAACCCCTAGAACCTCACTGGGTTGCGCCATCCCTGTCAACGGGTTTACCGTGTGTACCAACTCTTGACCGCTTTCTGGATCTATTTTAAACTTGCGGTAATTACCGCTTCCAGCCATGGCCTTATCAGATAATTCCACCACGGTAATATACTGGCGCTGCATAGGCTTTTGATTGGGATCGTCTATACCTACAGACCATTTTCCACTGCGCTCTAGATTCATTCCTTTGGTAACTACTTCTCCGCCAACTTCTACCAAATAATTTTCCACTCCCTTTTGATCGAGAAGCCTGGCCATATAATCCACCAATGTTCCTTTTGCGATAGCATTAAATTCTAGGTACATCCCCTTTTGAGAAGACTTGATATAAAAAGAATCTTTTACTTGAGAGGGGACCAATTGCATTTTGTGAAAACCAACCAATTGCTTGAGGCTATCGATTTGCTTTTGAGAAGGAATTCGCTCTTGTTTCCCATCAGCGCCAAAACCATAAGCGTTCACTAGATTCCCAACCGTGGGATCGAAATAACCTTCTGTCTTGCGATAGACTACTTGTGCCTGTTCAAATACTTCTTTAAAAGGTTTGCCTACGAGAACGCTGTCTTCACCTGCATTGATTCTATTGATTAACGAGCCTTTTACCCAAGTGCTCATAGAATTATTGAACATGTCGATAATACTATCTACTTCTGCTTTTACTTGTATTTCTTCGTCTGCAAATAACTTTATAGAATAGGTGGTCCCTATCGCATTGCCCACAAATTGTTGTGCTTCGGGAACAGCGACTTCAACCTCTTTTTCTTTACAAGAAAAAAACAAAAGTGCCACTGCGATAACTAAACAAAATCTCATATTATATGTGTTTTAATTTTAAAAAAAAACTAGTTTACCAACTAGTTAAAGTAAGTGCTCTTTATTTTTTAAGCGACAGGTGTAGCGCAACATCTGTTATCGCAGTTAGCGCTCTTAATTTTAAGGTGCAAGGCTATTTGATTTCTATCAATCCTGCAAAATTCACCACAAAATCATCTTCATGATGCACTGGCATTTCATAATCTCGAGAATTGGCGAGACCTACTCCAGCATAATAGGTAGTGGCCTTATATTTATTCCCATGATCGCGCATCATATGAAGTAATTTCTCATCATAATGTACTGGATTTGCAGGATAAGTAACTGCACGAACGACTACAAAATGTAAAAATTTGTCTTTTAATGCTACAAATTGAGGGTCTTTTTTAGGCTTAGAATTGATTGATAAAAACTCAAATCCCAACTCTTCCATTTCTTTTCCTACGATATTCATGGCTAGTTGGTGTAATTCCTGTTCTGATAGTGGTGTTAACATGATACAAAGATAAAGTTCATAGCTTAATTAAGAGTTAAAGTTATGCCGCTTTCGCGAAAGCGGTATTAAAGCAAACAAAGAAAAACCTTTTCCATATCTTTAAGCCTTATACTTTAATCATAACATGAAAACCATATTTTATCTCTTTTTAATTGTTATCACCACAACTATTTCTAGCTGCAAAGAAGACTCTAAAGTCGATTCTTCCCCTGCCAGCGCAGACCGATCAGTGACCGAATATGTCAATACGTTTATAGGAACTGGCGGCCATGGGCATACCTATCCAGGAGCAACCATGCCTTTTGGTATGATGCAATTGAGTCCTGACACACGTCTTGATGGGTGGGATGGCTGTAGTGGTTATCACTACAGTGACGATGTGATATACGGATTTTCACACACCCATTTAAGCGGTACTGGCGTGAGTGATTATGGAGATATTCTTCTCATGCCTACCGACAAAGCAGTCTATAATAACGGCGCGGATGGCATGGAGGGGTATTCTTCAAAGTTCTCTCATGATAAGGAGAATGCCAGTCCTGGGTATTATGAAGTACATCTGGACGATACCGACATTGATGTGCGATTAACAGTTACTGAACGAGCAGGAATGCACGAATATCAATTCCCTTCTTCAAAGAATCAATTTGTAATTCTGGATTTAGAGCATAGAGATAAGTTGATAGAACACGATTTACAAGTTACTTCAGCAACAGAAATTTCTGGAAAGCGTTTTTCTAGCGCGTGGGCAACCAATCAACTATTGTATTTCTATTTGACCACGTCTCATCCTATTAAAAACTGGGATACAAAACAGGAGGTGACTCCTAAAAAAGTAGCTCTAAATTTTGACAACCCAAACAATGAACCCGTCAGCATTAAAATAGGAATTAGCGCAGTAGATGAAGCTGGAGCAAAACAAAACCTAGAAACCGAAATAGGCAACAACGATTTTGAAACTATTAAAAACCAAGCTAACGCCTCTTGGGAAAAGCAACTGAATAAAATTGTAATAGAAGACACAAATTACGATAACAAAGTCAACTTTTACAGTGCTTTGTACCATACCATGATAGCTCCCAATTTGTATCAAGATGTGGATGGACGTTATCGCGGTATGGATCTAGAAATTCATAAAACAAAAGACTTTGATTACTACACTGTTTTCTCGATGTGGGATACCTATAGAGCGGCTCATCCTTTATACACGATTATAGAACAAAAACGCACCAAGGATTTTATCCAAACACTAACGGCCAAATACGATGAAGGTGGCATTCTTCCTATTTGGGATTTGAGCGGTAATTATACGGGTTGCATGATCGGTTATCACGGGGTTTCCATCATTGCAGATGCTTATTTAAAAGGGATCAGAGATTACGATGTGGACAAAGCTTTTGAAGCCATGCTGTACAGTGCTGATCAAGATCAACTAGGATTAGAATCTTATAAAAAATACGGCTTTATCCCCGTAGAATTAGAAAGTGAGTCGGTTTCTAAAACACTAGAATATGCCTATGACGACTGGACAATCGCACAAATGGCAAAAGCTATGGGCAATGAAGAAAAGTATGCTGAATTTACTCGGAGGGCACAAAATTATAAGAACATGTACAATCCGGCTACTGGATTTTTACAAGGTCGTTACCGCAATACATGGTTTGCTCCTTTTAAACCAGAAGAGGTCAACTTCAATTATACAGAAGCAAATGCCTGGCAATACAGTTTGTACACCCCACAAGATGTTTCTGGACACATCAAGTTAATGGGAGGTGATGCCGCTTATGAAAAACACCTCGATCATATGTTTACTGCAAAAATGCAAACCTCTGGCCGCCATCAAGCCGATATTACTGGATTGATAGGTCAATACGCCCATGGAAATGAGCCTAGCCATCATATGGCATACTTATATAATTTCATTGGCAAGCCTCATAAAACTCAGGAAAAAGTCCATGAAATACTCACCACTCTATACCACAACGCTCCAGACGGCGTTTCTGGAAATGAAGATTGCGGTCAGATGAGCGCTTGGTATGTATTGAGCGCACTAGGTTTTTATCCGGTGACTCCAGGAAGCAACCAATATATTATTGGAACGCCATTATTTGACAAAGCGACGATTAACCTAGAAAATGGTGAGCAGTTCACCTTTATTAAAAATGGAGCTGGCCCTTATATAGAAAGTATCGCTTTCGCGAAAGCGGAAAATGATTCCAACACCTCTTCACGTTCGATTTCCAAATCATTTATCACTCATGATATGATCACCAAAGGGGGAGCACTGGTCTTTGAAATGAGTAAAGAACCCTCGTCCTGGGGAACAGCAATGGAAGACCGACCAGTAACTGCTATTGCTACAGAATTAATTACCGCAGTGCCTTATATAGAATCTGGAGCTATTTCCTTTTCTGACACAACCACAATTACGCTGAATACGATTGACACAGATGCAGAGATATTTTACAGCATCAATGGAAGCGAATTTGAATTATACGAAAGCCCTATAC
>Ga0129324_10000813_pt1 | contig 21588 bp, 27 predicted proteins | sample CPBDNA_7_FD_96879 | JGI IMG/M metagenome (GOLD analysis project Ga0129324, IMG submission 96879) | Freshwater to marine salinity gradient microbial communities from Chesapeake Bay, USA - CPBay_Spr_15_0.2_DNA | ecosystem: Environmental > Aquatic > Marine > Coastal | place: USA: Chesapeake Bay... | reverse complement strand
TTCTTATATTTTTTTGATTTAGGAGTTTTTTTCTCCTTTATGGTCTCATTTTACCGTCTTAATCTATTTCTTTTTGACCTTCCCTCCTTACCTATTATGGTAACAATTCTTTTTTGTATTTTTGTATATACTTTTACACCATAATATGGTCTTATTTTGTTTTTTGTCTTATTTTGTTTGTTATGATACTTTTTGGGCGCATTTTTTTTATTTATTACCATAATATCATCATAATATAATTTTTATTTATATTTTTTTTATTATGGTCTCATTTTTTCATTAATAATAATATATACTACATATATCCTACATATTATTATTTTTTATTTAGTTTTTATTCACTTCTAATGTAGCTATCTCTATCTCCATATTTTCTTCCTTTTTCTTCCTTTTTACTACTTTTTTTGGTTTTATTTCTCTCTCTTTTATTCCTTTTGTTAATTCTCTTTTTGTTTTATAATATTCTATTATCTCCTCATTATTAATATTATAACAATCATAATTCTTACTTCTCTCTCCAATTACTTTCTTATCTTTCTCTAATGAATCATAATCTAATATCTTATCTCTCTTTTTACCTATATCATTATCTATATCTAACTCTATGTCTTCTCCAAATACATTCCTATATTCATTTATTATATACATTATTCTATCATCCAATACTTTTATTTCTTTCTCTAGTTGATTCTTTTTACTTACTTCATAGCTATATTGATCCTTATATAAATCCTTCAAATTATCTGAACTTATCATCTCTTCTTTGCTTTTATATTTATTTAATTCCATTATTATTTCTAGAGAATTGAAGATCAATGATATATTCTCTCTATTGAAACATCCTATATATATTAATACCTTATCAGACTCTCTATTTATTTCATAATTCTTTTTCGTATGTATATATGCATTCGCTAACAGTATCCCACCTATCGCATCATTTTCCTTTCTTTTTACATCCCTTTTAAATTTATCTAATGCTACTTTCTGTACCCCACTCTCTGGATTATTATTTTTCGTATCCAATAATATTGTATTTCCATTTAATTTATTCTTAAATAAAAAATCTGTTTTCATTGCTATATTACCTACATGAATTATTTCCCAATTTGAATCAAGCTGTTTGTCATTATATTCTTCTAACATCGGCAATAACTCACATTCATATTTCTTCCCCTTTGATGCTTCCACATACATCTCATTATATTCTTTGCATTTTTTTTCCAATATCTCTATTCTCTCCTTTAAATTTTTTTCGCTTGTTTCTAATGCCTCTTCTATCTGAACCTTCCTCTCTTTTATCATTATCATCTCCTTCGCTTTCAAATCTTCTAACTGCTTTTTATAATATTCTAGATGATCTTTCTCTTCCTTTTTTACCTTCTCTCTCTCTTCTTCCCTAACAGAATAAATTCTCTCTCTTAAATCCCGTATCTCCTTTTCTTTCTCTTTTACTCTCTCTTCTATATTTTTTTTATCTTTCATTAATTTCTGTGTCTCTATTTCAGAATTCCATTTCTCTAGTACAGTTTCTTCGGTAAACTCTTTTTCAAAATATCCATGAGATTTATCATATATAAATGAACCTAATGTTATTATAAACTCTTGAGCCTTCAAGTCATATTCTTTAAGCTTTTCCATATACTTATTACCTTCATATATCTTTAAATCTTTATTTTTTCTATATACCCTTCTATTTTTTGGTGTCCTATTCATTCCATTTACCTTTAATAAAAAAAATATTCCTATTATCCATCTACAATTCACTATCATAACTATTATATAGAGAGAAACTAAATTTTTATTAGTTCTGTTTTCTCAGTTCTCTTTTTTATGCAATATTTATTTTCTATAATTCACAATACACTGCACATTGAATATTATCTTCTTGTTCTAGATAATATTTTATCTGTAATCCTAACCCATACCTAGCTATTAATTCATATTGCTCTTTTTTCTCCTTATCATTTTCATTATCCCAATTATTAATTATTTCATCTACTTCATTATATACTCCCGAAAACAAATTCAAAAGTCTTTCATCATTTTCTACCTTCTTATATGCTGATATTATATCTTTGTCAATTTTATCTTCTATTTTTTTCAAATTTTCTTTTAATTCATCAAGATACTCTTCATCTATTGGATAAATTAGTTCATTTCCTTCTCTATATAACCTCTCTCCTTCCTCATAACTACCTTCTTCTTCCAACATCTTAATATGTTCCTCCTTATTTTCAAAACATTCATGACAATAAACATCTTCACAAGCTTCTTCACAATCATCATTACAAAACTTCCATACATCATCTTCATTTTCAATTGTACAATTACATCCTTCCCAATAGCAAGATTCTTGATACTTACATGAAACTAAATTTGATATATCATCACTACTCTGTATTCCAAACCAAAATTTCCCTTCAATATCTCCACTATAAAATCTTCCCATTTGTATATATTTATCCTAAAATATCTTTAAACTTATATATTTTTAATGATATTTTCAATTTTCTTGGATGCTTTCCTCGTTTTCCCAAACTACCTTTATTGGCGTCTCCCAGTCATCATATGCCATTGCTTTACTTGTCGGTCTCTCTAATGCTAATAAATTGTCTAATGCTTGCCTTCTTCTATCTAGTGGAAAAAGTTTCTGATCTAATTTCCTTGAATAAAACTTCCAAGCCCATTCAAATTTTAATGCCTCTGACCATGTAGGAAACCCTTCTACATGACAAACTCTTGTCCATGTCTCTCCTTTTTTCACTTTTCTTGTAGTAGCTACTGCTCCTCCTTTTATCTCTCCATTATGTTGTCTTAATCTATGGTCTAAATTAACAGTCGCTCCTACATAAGTATTGTGATTTGTTGACTCTAACAAATAAACAAAAAAATTATTACTCATTATATTTATTTAATATTTATTATTTATATTCATTATATACGATGTTTTTCTCTCATCCTTCAAAAGTTTGTATGTCTTATATACAACATTGCTGCTTTGCTCTTAAATTATCAGGATTTTTCTTATATGGTTCTTTAGTTTCTATTATTCATGCCTTTATTCCTGATATCTTTGTTGATACTCCTTCACAAATTAATAATCATATTAAACATTTAATTAATACTTCAGGATGTAGGTAATTATTTCAATTGGTAAATTTGGCAACATATAACTATTTATAGTTATATTTTTAAGTTTTTTATTTTCATATATAAATGGATAAAAAATCAGTTGAAAACCCTAACATTCTAGAACCTATTTTTAATAAATTTAAAAATTTTGTTGTGCCAAAATTACCTCCTTTCATTACTACATATAATTTAACCCTTATCTCTCTATTATGGTCCACATTAATATTGTTTGCTGGATTTAAAGCTAAAAATAACATTAAATGGCTTTATCTTATTATTATTGCTGTTATACTTCATATCATTACTGATCTTCTTGATGGGGCTGTCGGTAGATACAGAAATACCGGTGCTATTCATTGGGGATATTTTATGGATCATACAATGGATATTATATTATTTGATTCTGTTTTTATCTCCTTATTCTATTGCCTACCTTCTTATAGATTCCCCATTTTCTTTATTTCTATTCTTATATCTCAAATGTTCTTTTCTTCCTTTCTTTCTATTGATTCTAACGGTTTAGATATTTCTTCATGTAATCCCCTTTTCTGTATCGGCCCCGGTGATGCATTAATTATTTTAGATATTCTATTATTTTATATTATTCAATCAAAAGGTAAACCCAATATTTATATTTTTTATATAATTATACTTCTACTTATTTTTATTAATATTAAAAAAATTTACGATAAACAATCTCTTATGTATCAAAAAGATATAAAATATAATTAATATATTATTATTATTATCTCTAATATATTATTATTATTATCTCTAATATATTATTATTATTATCTCTAATATATTATCATATTTTTTATGTATAAATAATAAATTATTTATAAATTATTATTTATATAAATGTCAGACAAATTGTTAAATTATATTGACAGATTACCGTATGAATTAGTTGATATTATTAAAACATATATTCCTATAAATATAATAAAATATACACGAAAAATTAACTATAATGAACTTCCTATAAAATATAGAATTTTAAAAGAAATAATCAATTATTATGATTGTAAAAAAATGGGTTATGAGATAGATAATTCCGCATATGAACAACATTTAAAAATATTAAAAATACAAAAATTTCAAAAATTAAACATTTATAATTCTACTATTAGTATACCTTCATGGTTTAGTGATATTAAAGATAATGTCAATATTATTAAACAAATATCTAATCTTGAGAAATTAATAGATGAAAATAAAAAAAATATAGATTTTTCAAATGAAAAATATAATACTAGTCGTATACATTTGAAAAATTTTAAAATTATATTAAATATTTAAAGACCAAATAATTGATCAAATAATCCTTTTTTCTTTTGAGGTTTTGATTGTCTATGACCTTTTCTATTATAGTATTTATCTCCTTTATGTGTTACGAAATCTTTGCGACCTTTTCTTGTTTTTGATTTACTTCCCTTCTTATATTTCTTATTCATTGATTTTTTCCCTTTTTTTCTTCTCTTTCCACCAACCATTTCATCGCCTTTAGGATTGAATGAAAAAGGCTTGGTACTTGTAGATGTTGATGTTGATGGTTTTCCTGTAGGAGTCATTGTTGTAGTAGGAGGACTAGGGCTTCTTCCTTTTTCCATGTCACTTGCAGCAGATTCAGGACCAAATCCCATTTCTGCATCTACTTCTTCACCTCCTCTTCTACTTCTTCCCTTTGATTTTCTAGCAGATCTTGATTTTCCGCCACTTTTAGAAGCTGATGCTGATCTTCTCATACTACGTGCTCTTGCTCGTTCCATTATATATTATTCAAATAATTTTTTTTTATTTCATTGTCTAAATAAACATTTTTACTAATAGCTCTTATTATTTTATTTGTTTCTTTGGAATCATTTTCTATATCGGTCATTGAGTTACAAACTAAAGTAGTTAAACGAGTCTGTAAATTATCATCTATATTCCATCCTGAATTAGCATCTTGCCATTTATTTATCATAGTTCTTTGTTTCAACGCGATTTTTTTTATTCCGTCTAAAGTAATATATAATTCATTATCTTTTTCCCATTTATTATCTTCTTTAACATAAAGTATTTTTCTTGTTGAATCCGTACAATGAATAGGGCGTTCTAATACATCTAAATTATTTAGACCATCTACTACCATATTAGCTATTGTTTTTGTGAGTCCATTTTCAATTGTATTATCGTATGTTTCTGTTGTAATTGGTAAAGAATTGATAAAATCTGTTAAATTCATTGCATTTTTACAGTGTTCATTTAAAAACATTTGAATATTAAAAGTGTGATTATTAAAACTATTGTTATTATTTGCTTGATTACCCATTTTTGGTATATTTTCTACTAATTTACCTACAACATCTGGAAGTGTTAACATTAAGTTCTCCATTACTTCTTGATTCTTCAAGTTATTTTTTAATATATCTATTAATACATTTTTATCAATTAACTCTGTAGTATTATTTTTAAAGATTATATCTGATTCTTTTTCTTCAACAATGAAGCATTTCTTTTTATGTTTCCATATTCCAGATCTATCTTTATATTCCTTACCACATATGTCGCATGTAAAATGATGTAATTGGATGTTTTTCTGCGGGTGTTTTGATGTATTTTGTTGCCAAATGTTGCCATTTGTTGCCATTTTGTGTTTTACAGTTGAAATATGTCTTTTCCAATCACCAATTTTACTGCATGTAAAGTCACATATTTCACAGCGATGTAATTGGATGTTTTTTTGTTGCCAAATGTTGCCAAATGTTGCCATTTTGTTGCCTAATATAAAAAGATACAAAATCTCTAAATACTTTAACTCAAAAATGTTGTTTTTTTATGCTAACAAATCATTTTTTTTTATTTCTCATTTTAAACCATTATGCTCTAAAACCACTTTTTCATGTTTTTTCAATTCTATTTTGACAAAATAAAAAAAAACAACAAAAATAATGTGTGTTTTTTAAAATTTCCAAATGACTTTTGAAAAAAAATGTAAAAAGTGAAATACCTACATCTATCGTTTACAACCTCTTTTTTATAGGATAATTGGTTATTTACATAGTGTAGTAAGTACCTATTTTACAGTTCCTTTTTTAAAGTATAAAAAAATTGAAGTATTTTTTACATTTTACTATTTATGACAATTATTATAATGGACAGAATTACTCTAAGGAACAATCTTACTTCTCAATTAATTGAATATATTGAAAATTTTATCATAGATAACAATAGTTCCCTTTTACCTTCTATGCTTACAAATTGGCAAATACCTATATCCCTTAATAATTTAGAAAGTATTAAAAAACAGTCTTCCCCTTGTTATATTTATTGTGGAGAGAATGCAGGAGGCCTTTATACATATCATTATTATAGACACTCTAAGAATAACACTATATATATCATTACATTTTATTGTTCAGCAATTGATTCTTATTCTATCCTTACAGATGACTGGGAAAAACAACTACGATCATTTAACACTATGTAATTAATTTATCATTATATATTAATGTGCTTCTCTGAACAACAAAGTTTATACATAGGACTTTTCGGTTTGACAACTGGAGCTTACTTCTTTACAAAAAATAAATATGCTGGAATAGGTATTGCGTACTTCGCTTTAATGGAAATTCTTCAATACTTTCAATATAAAGTTATTGATCAATGTAATAATAAATGGAATAAATTTTTAACACAAATAGGATACCTACATATATGTTTTCAACCCTTATTTTTTAATATATGGTTGTTTGCTTTTACCAAAAAACCTAATTTTCTTATTTTAAAACTATGTTTCTATGCTGGATTATTATTAGCTAGTAGATTATTTTTTGTTAAATCTGATGAATTATGCGATGGAGCAAATGAACCATTATGTGGAAAACAAACTTGTGCATTTTCTGGTGAAAAACATATTGCATGGAATCTTAGATTACGAGCACCAGGTAAATTATGGTTTACACCTAGTATAGGCCTACACTACTTTATGTGGGTTGCACCAGCCTTGGTTTTATTAGAATTAAAACCTATTATTGCTTTACTTGCTACAGGACCATATTTAGGATATTTTTTAACTAATAATATTCACGAACAACCGGCTATATGGTGCTACACTGAAATTGCACAAATGTTTATAACATTCCTTTTAATAAAATAAATCTTTACATATTTTATAACTATGTGTTGGAGTTTAGAATCTTCTAGAAATGCTTATATTATTGGATCTATTTCTTCAATTTTATTAATGTTATTAGGTAACAATATTTATAAAAATATTGGTTTCTTTTTTTTAGTTGTTGTGCAAATGCAAGTTATTGAATATTTTATTTGGAGCGATAAATCATGTGGTAATATTAATAACTTAGCATCTAAAATGATTGTTCCTGAATTAAGTATGCAAGCATTAGCAATGGTATTAGGTGCTCTTATTTTTAAAACTACTAATTTGTCAAATTCATCTTTAATTGCATTAGTTTTATTTGTCTCTTTTGTTGAATTTGGAACAATATTTTTATACTTAAATAATATTAAAAATGAAAAATTATGTTCTAAAAAAATACAAAATAAAGGTATAGTATGGGATCTAGGTAAATATGACTTGATTAAAAATAATGATATTTTAAGTCTATTATGGGGTATTGTTTATTATTCATGCCTTTTCGCATTTCCATTCTTATGGAAAAGTAATTCAACCAAATATATTTTTGCTTTTATAATGATTTTTAGTTATGTTACTATCAGATTAGAAAATCAAATATCATGGCAAAGTAGATGGTGTTTCCCTGCATCAATTATACCTTCTTTTTATCTTTTATTGATGTTACTTGGTTTTAATTAAAATTGAAACTATTTAAATACTATTATAATTATAATTATATGCAAGATTCCAGTGGAAATACATTAAATGTCAACAAAACTCCTGTTATAGTTGAAAGTATTATTGATAAAACATTTGAATTAATGGATGAAAACAATAAAAAAGCAGCTACTGTTCTAAAAAATCAAGGTATGGATGCCGCAGTAAAATTTATGTGTAAGCATCCAAAAACTGGAGAACCTATGGATTATGCAACAATGCGATACTATTACGGTTAAATAAATATATAAAATTTATAAATTTATTTAATTATACAAACATATTCTCAAATTCTTCATCTGTTTCTGGTACTTCTTTCCTACATTTATCTAATACAAAAGCTGCTAACATTATATTATTCTTAAAATAACTATTTCTTCTTGACATTTGTTGCATCTCTTTAATTAAATTTTGACTCTGTGTCATTAAAATGGTTACTATGTTTTTTAATTGAGAAATGGTTGCATCTTTATTTTCTGAATTTTCTGGAATTGGCATATTTTTAAAAGTATCAATTAAACTCTGTAATTTATTTATTTCTTCTTGATAGGTTTCTGATATTTTGGGTTTTAGTATATCTTTTAATACCTGCTCACCATCATCACTTTCTTTTGTTACTTCAACAGCTACTTTATTACCTTCTAAAAATGTCATATTTACATCATAATTATTCTCTTTAGTTTTATTATCTGATGTTTCCAATGTAATATTAGCACATTTTTTTTTATGTTTATCTAATGAACTTTTATTCTTATAAGTTTTTTTACAACTATTACATTCATGTATGATTTTATTATCCATTAAAAAAATCATATTTTTATGTTTAAATATTTTTATTATAACTATTATTATTTCAATTATACCATCCACCACCCTCATATTCATAAAATTCTAGTAGTTCTTCTTGTTCCCAGGGCTCTAATTCTTGAATTCCTTGATCATATTCAACTTCTTCATCATTTATTTCTCTACAAATTTCTCTACAATAATGTCTACAAGGACAACTACATAAATGATGTTTTGGTAATTTTGTAGGATACTCAGGTACAAAACCACTTTGTAAATCTTCTGAATTCGGTTTAAACTGTTGATGTCTTTTACAACAATTACAATTTTCAAAATAATTTATTATTCTTTCTGCTTCATTATAACCCCATTCATCTTTAAATACAAAAGGTTTTGATCTTCCCATTAATTTTATAATCCCTTCTCTTTCTATTTCTCTTTTTAATTCTATCATTTTCTCTCTATGAATAATCCCTCCATGGTATTCTAATATAATATTAAACAATACATCAGGTAGATATTTAAATCTTTCATTCATACTTATTTATTCTTATTAGTAATTATATGAAAGATTATTTCAATTTTTTTAATTAAATAATATATAATGTTTGACATCAATCCGTCTACATATTACTTTTGGGCTACTATTGGTAGTTTTTCTTATGGAGTTTATAGTGCTGTGCGATATTATTCTGTTTCTGGTGTTGATTTAATTACTGCAAAAGAAGCAAAAAAAAAAATAAAAAATGGTGAAATAAAATATGTTATTGATGTTCGCACGAAATTAGAATGGGATGCTGGACACTATAAAGGTGCCAAACATATTCCTATTCAAGAAATAAATGCAAAAAATACAAGCACATTGAAAAAAAATGCTGGGATTGTTACCTATTGTAACACGGGTCAGCGTGCTAGAGCTGGTGCTGAACGATTAAAAGTTCTTGGTTTTAAAAATGTTTATTATATTGATGGAACTTATTCACAACTTAATTAAGATATAGAACCATTATCATCTCTTTCTGTAAAAGTTCTACAATATGTTTTTCCACATAACTGTCTTGGATTTTGAGGGCCCATATACTCTCCACATTCCATACAATAATTTGTTTCTTCTTCTGTATCTGATTCTTCATCCGAGGATTCCCCATAATCCGTCCATGTGCTTTGATCCCTATTAACACAATCTAAACTACAGTATAATGAAACTTTTTTAAAAATTGCTTCTTTTTTACACATTGCGCATTCAGAACCCATCCAGTCCTGATCCCTCTTATCCACATAGTAATGCAAGTCAAAGTAATCTGGATCATTGATATTTCTACAAAAGTCTCTTGCCTCCAGTCTACATACACATTGACAATCATCTTCACTTAACTTTCTATCAGATGGAGGATAATCTCCTGTATGTCCATTTTCTAAATCGGAAATATGAGGCTTATTTTTTTGATGCTTTTCACAACACCTACACACAAATAAAACCTCCATCATTTCTTTTATTTGTTTCCAGGTAAAATTCTTAATTAAGGACAAATAGGCAATTGGCACATCTTGAATGGAATCCAATACCTCTTGCACATCTGGTGAAATATCTTGATTTGAATATTCCTTACCTTTTTCCTCCATTAAAATTTTTTCCACAATATTCTCATTTTCCATCTCAATAGATTGTTGATTTTCAAGTTGACTTGACATGACCGTAGTTAATACCCTAACCGTTATAAAAAAAATTACTTCAATTTTTTATTTAATTATTAGTGCCTTTTTCTCAGTTCCTTTTTTTAAGGTAAATTATTCATCGTTAATTTTGGGTGCTAGATAAAATCTCATCTTGTTTTTCTCATCATCCCCAATATCATATATTAATTGTATTGGTATTTCGGGACTAATATGTATTTTAATATTAGGACTTAATTTATAAAATTGGCATATATGATTCATATATTTGATAGCAAAACTAGATTTAACTGTCTCTCCTTCTACTACTGCTAGCAGTTCTATATTATCTATTTCTATATCTACTTTCATAGATCCTTCTGTTGAATCGCTTTTTAATATCAAATTTTCTTCACTACAACATATATCAAGTGTATCACTGAAATTACCTAATGATTCTATTGTAGATTTAAATTGTGAAGAATTCATTATAATATCAACTTCATATTCTGTTTCAGGGATATGAAGACTATCAACATCAATATCCATCAATGGCAAAGCAAATATATTATTAAATTTTCCCTTTTCTTTACTTGTAATATGTATATCCAAATTATCTCCATCTTGAGATTCTAATATAATAGTATGAGAATTTGACCATATATTCAACATTCTATTAAAAGTTTGTAAATGAATTCCGAACCTATGTTCTAATGCATTATTAAATTCTGGATTCCATTCATCAAACCAATCTTTTTGTAAAAATAATTCATAAACACATACATGTGATCCATCCATTCCTTGTAAATACATTTTATCTTCGTCAATAAATATACATACAGTATCTGTAAAATTTTTTAAATGTTTAAAGATACTGATAAAAGTTTCACACTTTCCGATTTCTTGAATTTCAATTCTCATTTTAGATATATTACTTTATTTTAAATTCTTTTTAAATTTCAATTTTAATTTATTTAAACATTAATTAATTAATTAATTAATGACTTATCATTTATTGTCAATACATCAATTTGAAATAAAGGAAATATTTGAAATATTTAATTCAATTCCTATCATTAAAAAACATATATCAGTACCTATTTCAAGACTCGCATGTAGTAATAAAATTATAGTTAATGCTTTTTTTGAACCAAGTACAAGAACTTCTTTATCATTTGCATCTGCTATGTATAGACTAGGAGGAAATGTTATCACATTTAATAAAGAGTATTCTAGTATTAATAAAGGAGAATCGTTTCCTGATACGATAAGAACAATTTCTTCATTTGGAGATATACTAATTTTAAGACATCCTGAAAGAGGTATTATGATGAAAGCAATAGAAAATTCACAAATACCTATTATTAATGCAGGAGATGGAGATGGAGAACATCCTAGTCAAGCTATATTAGATTTATATACAATTTATCATAAATTCGGGTATGAATTTCAAACAAAAACAATATTATTTGTAGGAGATATTAAAAACAGTAGAACAATACATTCTTTATTAGAATTATTACATATGTTCCCTTCAATGAAAATATATTTTTTACCGTTTCATAATAAATCCCCTACCAACATTATGATTAATAAAGTAAAACAAGTCCATAATCAATCAGATAATTTAATATTCACCTTTTCTAATGTTAAATTTGATCTTTTTGACATAGTTTATTGCACTAGAAATCAAACTGAAAGAGAATCTTCTTGGGTTATGACAGATTCTATTAAACATGAAAAACCAGATTTTATTATAAATAATTACTTTGTTAATAAATTAAATGATGATTGTATTTTATTACATCCTTTACCTAGAAATCAGGAATTAAATGATGATGTTGATAGTAATCATAGAAGTTATTTTTTTAAACAAATGGAATTAGGTGTTGAAGTAAGAATGGCAATATTAGAATTTGTTATGAACAAAAATAATAAATCACTTTTAGATTTGTAAAGAATTTAAAAGATATTCATTATATTCTTATATACTTTAACATGCATCTTAAACATTTATGTTTACTACTATCATTAGGAAATATCTTTACAAAATCATTAAAACCAACTAATATTGTATCTACTATTAAAAATTTAAATTGGGATAAAAACTCTAATATTGTTTTGAGAAAATCTAATAAATTTTTTAAAAATAATGATATAAATTCATTATACCAATATTTTCCTAGTTTACAAAATTCTTCTCTTATTAGATTAACACCATGAGGATTAAGAGGTTTTTATAATTTGGGCACATGTGTCTATATTAAAGAACAGTATAATCTAGATAATTATATGTTTAGTGGTGCCTCTGCAGGTGCATGGAATGGATTATTAATGACTTATAAAAAAAATCCACATGATTTCTCCATTAAAATATTAGATAGTATGAGAGAAAATAATAAATTAAAAACCATATATGATACACAACTTTATTTAAAAGAAGAAATCTTAAAATCATATTGTATTACAGACTTTGAATTAGAAAAATTATTTATAGGTGTTACATGTATTAATAATAATAATATTTATACTAATATTTACAGTGACTTTTTAAATCTAGAAGATGCTATTGATTGTTGTATTGCCAGTTCTAATATTCCATTTATTACAGGAAATTGTGAAATTAAATATAACGATATTTCTTCCCTAGATGGTGGATTTAGTATAGATCCCTATTTAAACAAAGAAACTAAAATAGAAATTGGTCCTGATATGTGGAATAAAAAAATTTTGTCTTATTACGAAAATAATAAATATAATATTTATAAAATGTTTTTTTATAATAATAAAAATGTTAATTTTTATGAATTATATATTAAAGGATATAGTGATGCAAAATATAATTCTGAATTTTTAAATGATTGTTTTCACAAGTAAATTATATAGTAGATCCATTTATTTTTGATATTAATGATAAATAATCTTTTTTGTATAATATTAATTCTACTGAATATTCATTATATCTATCTATTCTGTTTATTTGCTTAGCAGTTATAATATGTTTTTTTAATAAAGTTATAATTTTATCATATGTACTGGTATCTTTTATTAACTCGTCATTACAATTTATTAAATTTCCAATTCTAATAGTTACAGTAGAATCCGAAGATAATTCTTCAAAGTTTTTTTCATTACTTCCTCTTAATAGTATATTTTCAATATGGCTGGTCATTTACTTATTATTATTAATAATAAGTAAATATTTAAATCAATTTTATTTTTATCATTTATTCATTATAAACAACGAATTAGTATTTCGCCTAATTACCCCAAACTCTATTTTTGTTTTTATTATATTATCATTAAATTCTATTTCTGTTTCTGATCCTGTGTTATTTATAAATATAAAATTTTTTATTTCACTATTTGTGTTAATAGTACTATCACTAGATGCTTCTTTATTAACTATTGCTAGTTCTGTACCTTGAAATTCCTCAAATCCTGGTAATACTATATCAGTTGATATTTTTACAACTGAATCTTTTTCACTTCCTTTTACTAATGATGTTAAAACCGATTTACTAAATTCTATTTTTTCATATCCTGTATTATCTTCTGTAATAATATTTTCTGGTAAACGTGTTAATGTCACTATATTATTTTCTATGTTATGAGATATTTCTGAATGAGGCATCTGTGGATAAAACCTATATATCTGTAGATAGTTACCATAGTCATTTACTCCTGCAAATACAGAACAATCATACTCATTTGATGTCATCGCAACTGGCCATGATCTAGGACTTGATATATTTTGAAAAGAATTTACTTCTTCCCACTTATTAATCGCTTCATTTAATTGATAGTTAATCAGCTGTTTGTCACCGGCTTGATTCGCGCATATTTTTTTATTATCACTACTTATAAAAATACAACTACCCATATAATCTAGTTTTACTGTCTCAATGTCATATATATTCCAACTATTTCCATCCCATTTATATACCTCAAAATGGAAAATACTACCAGTCGTGGTAGCAACTAATATTAGAATAGTCCCATCTTCGTTCAGTTTACATTCATCAAAACCCGTTATATCATTTCCTCGTTGCATCCAATACTCTCCATCCCAATCATATACACGATTGTACTTTACATCTTCACTAGACATATGACTTATAGCAAGAACATTACCATCACCACTTAATGATACACTACTTGCAATATACTTATCCATACCAACTTCAATATATTGTCCTTGTGTGTTCCAATTATTTCCATCCCACTTATAAACCGACACACCAGCATTAGTTATGTCCCTTGAACCTGCTACTATAGTATTACCATCATGAGACATTGATATTGAATATGCAAAACTTGGAATAGCCGTATTAGTAATTTCATTACCTTTTTGAATCCAAGTATCTGTTTCATTATCATATGTATAGACACGTACCTCTCCATCAACTGGTTGACTTTGTACCAAGGCCTTGGGATATCCTACTGCAACAGTATATCCTGACTTACTTAACACTATTTTTTCACCTGGAAATTGATAACCTCCTTTATCTGGTAGAAATATTGTGTTTCCTATCTTACTCCACGTAGTATCAGTAAGTTTGAACACTTCTATTATACCATTACTATAATGGTCAAAAAATCCTATAATATCTCCTTTATAATTAAAATCCATGTGTGGAGCATAATCCCGCTCCAAATACATGAGACTTTTGATATTATATGTTATTTCTACAGGTATACTATAACTTGTATATGAGTTTGTTTGTCTTTTCAATGATCCTCTTATAAAAATATCACTGTTCTCTATTGTTAATCCATCAAAAGAATAATTATTATTACTAGCAACTGTTATAATTTTGTTATTCATATTTCTACTACTAATTGTGTTATTATGAAGAGAAGAACGTAATTTTAGTTCTAGATCGTTATCTGTTTTATTAACAGTTATATCAGCAGTCTCTGTTGGTATTATTAAATCTTCTACTTTATCTTGTATCAAAATTAAAAAATCCTTAGAAAATATATCATCTTTAGATATATCATTATAACTAGCACCAGCACTAGTAAAATCTTTATTAATTATTACAGTATCCTTTAATAATGTTGTAAATCCGGGTAAAATAGTTCCTTTTTTGAAAATGATTTTTTTATTTATTAATTCTCTTTCATATAACGCAAAAATATCTATAATTGCATTTTTTGTAAATGTCTGTTTTTCCGTATCACTGCTTCCAATTATATCATTATCATTTAAATCTCTCTTATCAATTAAAGAAAATTCAAATAAATTACTATTTTCTAAAGGTAAATCTGGAACATTAATCCAATAATCTGGTTGAATCGCGTATTCATTTATAATATTATTTATATTATGCATTGCAATAAGATTTACAGAACTATGTTTATCACCAACAAGAAAGTATGGTGTAATCTCAGTATTTTTTATTAATTTTCCTTTTTGTATGTATAAATCAGAATTTTCATCGTATTCATATATTACTATCATGTTATACCAATCTGCTGACACTATTATTCTCTTGTTATCCCTACTTATTATTACATTATTTCCAAATCTAGAAGTACCTAGATTTCCTGTTCCTACTATGAGTAATCTATCTCCAATTGGATTCCAATCGGTTCCATTCCATCTAAATATAAGCACCCAACTAGTCCAGTGGTATGTAAGTACTAATAGGTTAGAATCTAAACTTAACTTAATTTCTGTACCGCCGCCAGTAGATAATGTTTTTTCATATGAATTCCAATTAGTTCCATCCCATCTGAATACAAACCCTTCACCCCTATCGTCAAAACTTGAAGATATACCAATAGTGTAACCCCTTCCATCCAATGATACAACTCTTCCGAAATTTTTCTTAATATCTTGTGAACTTGGATTTAACAAATGGGAACCACCCATCAATATCCAATCTACCCCACTCCATTCGTAAACTGATACTGAACCTCGGTTTTCATTTGCATATGGTTGTGATACAGCTACAATGTTACCTTCTAAATTAATATCTACTGAAAAACCTAGTTGTCCTCCTGCATAATCACCATAAACTGTAGATCCCATCTGATTCCAGTCACTTCCATCATATTTATAAATTTTTACATCTCCATCATCTATTTCTTGTTCGTCACTTAATGGGGATCCTACGACAAGAATATTTCCGACACTATTTAAAGCAATTGATGCTTGTTGTGCTCGCCAGCCAGTAATGTTTGAATAAGTTTTATTTGGTATATCTGATCCTATTTGTGTCCATGCATTATTATTTTTTTTATATACTTTTACGACATCTGTCCTTCTTCCAGATATTGCTAATATATCAGCTTTATAATTAGAAGCCATTTGATCACCACGACTGCTATTTAACGGTGGTGATAGATCCAGTTTATATGCAAAATATGTTCCTGGATCACTTATTGCTTGTAATGATGCTAATATAAGAGTATCATTAGTTATTGTTAAGCCATCAAAAGAATAAGTATCAGTAATTGGAATAACTGCGGATTGTGAGGTTGTTGTAAAATAAGTATCAGGAGACGCTGATAAATCATTATTTGCAGCTGTTTTATTAATTGTTAATATAGAAGTATACGTAGGTAGTATTAAATCTGTAATATTATCTTCTACTAAAACAATAAATTTTTTATATAATGTATCTTCTTTTGTTATGGTAGTTAAATAATTAGTTACAATAGTAGAGTCAGCATTAAATATAATAGTATCACTTGTTAGTGTTTCAAAACCTGGTAATATAGTTCCACTTTTTAAAATTACTATTTTGTTTGTTAATTCAGTTTCGTGTTTAATTAATATATTTTTAATTGCATTTTTAGTAAATATTTTTTGCTCACTACTAGTAGTACCAATTAATCTTGTATCTTTTAAATTTCTATTATCAATGAAATCAAACTCAAATGAATTAGAAATTTCTGTTTTTAAATTTGGAACATAATTCATTTTATAATAAATAACGATAAAATAAATTAATATAATTTGAATTTATTTATACAGAAATAACTTATATGATGGAATAGTTGGAGATGGTGTACAATACACCTCTGAAGAAATGCATCCACTAGTAGTTGTATTAGATTTACCAGTACAAGTATTTGTTATTGTAGTATTATTACAAGTTGTTGTATTACAGTTAGTAGTAGTTTCAGTGGTAGATGTTGAAATTGTTTTACCACATGTTTCTTTTGGTTTATTAGGTCGTCTACTTGGAATATGTCTACCAATAGAACTCATATTTAAAGGTAAATATGATCCTGATGATAATTTTTGATTTACTCCAGCAAGTCTTTTATTCTTTGTATTTATAGGAAATGGATAAATAAAGTTTAACGCAAGTGATGTCATTTATAATATAAATAAATATTTAAATACAAAAAAATATGGTTGAATAATTAAATGAATAGTCTGCCTGATGTTTTACTAGATATTATTTGGAACGACTATTGGGCATTTAAATATACAGAAAATATAGTTTATGAACTAAATAAACCATTGATAAAGATAAATAATATGAATAGATTTTTATTTAATCATTTTTATTTTAACCAAAGTTATAGTTATGATAAACAAATAAAAGTGTATTTGGTTGAATTTAATAATATGTTGTTAGATTTTAAGAATAATATTGCATTAAATATGTTGTCAAGAAGAATAGATAATAGATTAAAATATTGTTATGATGATATAGATAAAATTTACAAAGATGTAGGCGATAATTTAAAATTACTAGCAATTTATTGCGTTACTGTTGGTCCTTTTGAACAACGATATAGAATATTAGATAGATTTACTAAATTATAATTTAAAGGTAAATATTGTGATATTTTATAATGAATATTAAATTTATTATCTCATCTTTATTTATTCCGACAGCTGCATTATTATCAAGGAACTCGTTATTAACAACTCGTAGTATTAGTACAAAATTAAATGTTAAAAATATTAAAAATATTAAAAGAATAAATGTATATGAACCGAAGACACCGTCACAAGAGGAATATGTTGAAATGTTAAATGATTATAAATATAATATGATAATTGCAAATGGAGCGGCCGGTACAGGAAAGACATTATTAGCATGTCAATCCGCTATCAAAGAGTTATATGATGGAAATAAAGATAAGATTATAATAACTAGACCAGTAGTTCCTGTGGAAGAAGAGATAGGATTTTTGCCAGGAAGTTTAAATCAGAAAATGGATCCATGGACAAGACCGATAATGGATATATTTAATGAGTATCATTCAAAAAATAACATAAAAACTATGATGAAAGATAATACAATTGAAATAAGTCCATTAGGATTTATGAGAGGGCGTACTTTTAAAGATGCATTCATAATTGCGGATGAAATGCAAAATTGTTCCCCAAACCAAATGATAATGTTATTAACAAGATTAGGTACAAATAGTAAGATAGTTATTACAGGAGATTTGAGACAATGTGATAAAAAACAGAGCGGTTTAAAAGATCTGTTGGAGAAATTAAATATATATTATAAAAATAATGATAATGAATTAAAAAAGGACGGTATTGGTATTGTAGAGTTCAATAGTAGTGATGTTCAACGAAGTGAAATAGTAAGTAAAATATTAAAAATTTATGATCAATAAAAATAAAATTGAATTCTTTTAATTATTAAAATAAGTATTAAATTAATAATTAAAATAACAATTAATTAAATTGACAATGAGTTATCTATCGTATGAATATAAACAATTTTCTGAATGGGATAAATGTGATCGTTGTAGTGAAAACAATGCAAGAGATGTATGTCAGAATTGTGGAGATTTAATATGTATATTAAATCCTAATTGTAGTTTGGTATTTCCCCATAAAAATAACACTTTATATACGATATGTAGTACTTGTGAAAATATTATTAGTAAAAAATTAAAAGATGTAACACATATTGCAGTGAAAGAAGATTTAATGTTATTAAAAAAAAAAATTTCTAAGCGAATAGAAAAAAAAATATTATTAGAAAGGCAATAATTATATAGATAGATATATATATAAATGAGTCATAAAAGTTGTTTTTCACGTGCAAATCAGAATATTACAGCTGGGGAAAATACAAAATACAAAAAACAAAAAACTATATTTAAAGGAGCAGTAAATGTTGCAGAAAATAATGGTTTTTTATTGAAGGGTAGACCAATAAATGGAAAATTTCAACCAAAAGGTGTTTATATAGGAGATATATATACTAGTCATGTTTCACCAACAGCCACAAATCAGACACAACCCCAAAGTTTAGTAGGGGCTAAATCATATGAATCGTTATATGATGTTACAATGGGAAAATATTTAGCTGATCCTTTAGCATTTGGTATAGCAGATTCTGGAAATATATGGGAAGGAAATATTTATGTTTCTGACTTAAGTGGGTTAATAGGATTAACTGCAACTATAATAGACGGTGTAAATTATGTCATATATCCACCTAATCCTCTATCAACTGAAACATACCCTAACCTAAGAGATAATATTGATTGTTCATTCAATACAGATTCTTGTGTCACATCATGTGATTGTTCAAATAATATACTCCAAGCAGGAGGAATGTATATAGATCCATTTGGTGACTATTTCTTTCGCAATGACAATTCTTCTTCAATAAATGATGGTTCTTTTAGTAAGATAAATAGATCTATTTGTTATACAGATGACCAGATAGGGTGGCAAAATCATGTAACATATGAAACAAATTTGTTTACGAAATACGCAGTAAGGTATCTAGGTATACAAAACGGTATAATTAGTCCTGTTATTTATCCTGCATCTAAATTACCATTAAAGTGTGAAAGGAATTGGTTAAAAGATATAAGTAATGGAGTTATATGGAATGGTTATGTTCCAGGATTCCAAAGTAAAAGTATTTAGTATTGATAAAGCATAGTGGCTGTTAAAGTAAAAGCCCAATCATTCCCGTTTAAATTTACTGTATTTCCTTTATCGTTTACTAATTTTACTTTCATTCTTTCAATATCAACAGGTCCAAAATAGTCTCTTTTTGCTTCATCTAAATTGAAATCATCAATAATAATTGATCCTAACGGCATATTTCCTCCTCTTAAAGGTATTAACGCTAATACATCTGTATTTGTAGGAGATGTTAACATATTTTTTGTTGTATTTTGTCTAGCTTTTGTTGTTTCATTAAGTGTATATAATTGAGCTTGAGTAAGTTTTCTAGGAGTATTTTGTACATAAGTAGGAGGTAAATTTGGGTCACTAGGAGTACAAGAAACATTTAGATCTGTGTTCCAGTATGAAGGTATTTCTGCATATTTCAATGTAGGTGTAATACCAACCAAACCTTTATTTAAATGATTTTGATTGTAATCATCTAACACTAATAAGAAGTATTTTGATCCAAAAACATCTATTAATGCTTCAGATGTAATAGACTGTCCAGCAGGTATATTATATACCAATTGGCCATAATCTGCATCTTTATCACTTATGTTAATATTACCTCTAAAACCTAATATCCAACCCAAATTACTATTAAAATAATTATTTGATTTACATGATATTCCACTACATGTTTTTTCTCCTTTTGGATCATAAAAAATTATTTCTTTAGGTGAACCTGTATTATTTGTTATAGTAGTTTTACCAGTAGATTCACTAGATGAAATTGTCATACCTGATACATCTTTAGTAAGTACACTTGATATATCATTAATTAATGTTTCAACAGAATAGTTACCACTATTAATACTAATGTTTGAACTATCAACAAAAAAGCAGTTATTAGCTTGATAACTAGCATCAATAAGATACCATGAATGTGGAATTGTAAATGATGTTAATTCAATACTAATAGTATTATTTAATGTATCAGTTAGATCTAATGTAAAATTAGTTGCAGACGAAGGTCCATCAGGATCAGGATTATATGGTATTATAATATCTCTATATTGAGAGTCAATATTAATTAATCGCGTAGTTGTATTTTTTAAATTAGGATTTAATTGCCCTTGCGCTACAGGTACATTATATGTATTACTAACACCTAGTTGATTTTTTGACATAACAAAATTACCATCTTGTTCAAATATTCCAATTTGTTGTTTTCTATCTGTAACTTTATCAGCTTGATTAGGATCGGTATTGGCTTGAGATGGATATTCGTTTTGCCATAAGTTTCCTATTTGTGTATCTTCATTAT
>Ga0129324_10000811_pt1 | contig 21632 bp, 13 predicted proteins | sample CPBDNA_7_FD_96879 | JGI IMG/M metagenome (GOLD analysis project Ga0129324, IMG submission 96879) | Freshwater to marine salinity gradient microbial communities from Chesapeake Bay, USA - CPBay_Spr_15_0.2_DNA | ecosystem: Environmental > Aquatic > Marine > Coastal | place: USA: Chesapeake Bay... | reverse complement strand
TGATTGGGTCTACGCCATTTCCACTTATTGAAACAGGAGTATTCGAAACATTTCTAATTGTAGCCGCGTTAGAATAAACCGTCTCTTCGCTAGTTAAACACCAAGACTCATCGCCCACGCAACCTGCAAGAAGCAGTAATGCAGCGACACAAAAAATAAAATTTCTTAGATAAAAAAGCATCTTTAACTACTTAAACATTAGCATATACTTGTATTAGCCTAGACAAATTACAACTAAAAGTACAGCACTTTAATGTAACCTCGCTCCAATCATCATATCTTTTCATTTTTCTCTATATTTAAAAGACTTTAATTCCATAATTAAGTACCAAAACTCCTAGTTAGTTACCATAAAGCTACTTAATTAACTATATAATAATGTAATTTTACACTCTTTAATTAAATATCTATTGACACACAAGGTTAATTCATGTTAACCATAGTTTATGATAATAAATGATTAAATTGCTAATAAATGAATTTTGGTTAAAATTTACCTTTTCGTTAAGTTTAATCATACAAACTTTTAATATACGGAGCTCAAAATGAAAACAAGGTATAAATTATTAATCACTAGCTTAATTACGCTTCTTGGATTTTCAGCGATAGCCGCAGAAGAAAATCCATATTATTTTGAATTTGGCTTTGGCCGCTCTAATGGATATGTACCTTACACTGGAGAGCTCCCTTCTGGTAGATATAGTGGCGCATCTGTTGCTAGCGTTGCTCTGGGAAAACAGTTTAATGAACGCGTAGCATTTGATGTAGAACTCAGCTATAGAGGCGAATATACAAATAATGATGATGACACAAATACAGCGGCTGGAATCTTATATGGTAGAGCATCTATAACATCATTATCAGCTATGTTAAATGGATATTTCTTCTATTACGACAAACTTCCTGACTTTAGACCATATGTTACTGGCGGAGCTGGTCTCGCATATAATAAAACAGGCTCAATGACATTAAGCGGAATAAGCAAAAAAACAAAGCAACCATATTCATATGTTAACGAGGGAGACACAACAACAAGTTTTGCGTGGAAACTAGGAACAGGAGCAAAATACAAACTAGATAATCGCTTTGAAATTGATCTTCGTTACCAATATGTAGATCTTGGCAGCGCTAAATTGGGTAATTTAGATTCAAGCTACAGAAATGGGCAATATACTGGGTCAAATTATGCAGCCACTAAATCTAACAGATTATCATCACATGAAATAATAGCTGGAATAGCATATAAATTTTAATTTTATAATTAAGGCGATGTAAATGGCGAGAATGAATTGTAAAGACCATGATGATGATGTTAAACCTGAAGTAAAAATCCCAACAAGTAAGCCAACTGGAGAACCTAATAATAATGAAATCAAAGAGCTTATGGCTAGAATACTGAACTTAGAAAAGGAAAACTTATCAGAGAGAATGCTTACTGTAGAAGTGGAGAATAAAAAAGCAGCAATTAATACACATCATTTATTTCAATACGTTACAAATACAAAAGATAATTTAATGAGTTTAATATCAAGCCTAACACATGGCCTAGGAAATACCTTAGGTGAATGCAATCCACTTAGTGAAAACTATACAGAAAATGCTCTTAAATGCTCAGGAGAAATTGAGCCGTCTGAATAAACATAAATGAACTACAAGAAAAAGAGAATTACTATTTAAAACTAAACTTTAATATTAACAAACTAGGAGATTAACATAATGGTAGACCCAAACAAGCCTATAGAAGATATGACTACAAGTGAATTACAAGAATACACAAGCAACTTAATTACAATAGAAAGCGCCTTACTACATGATATTCAACCAATTCCTATTAACACATTAAAAAACAATATCGATATAGTATCCGACGCTATCAAAAACCTATACTCCTCAACAAGCGTTGTAGAGTTCAGCCACAGAATGGAAGATTTTGAAGGATCCATAAAAGATACAAACCTTAACTTAGTATATACAAACCAGAACATAGCTCATTACATAGGAAAACTAGGGAACACATCGCAGTTGGCTAACGAACTTCACGGAAGAGTTAACAACATAGAATCGGCACACGTAAATAACTATAACGCTTCTGTAGTTGTAAATAGTGAAAATAATACAAATCCAGCAGGCACCTTTCTAACAGCAGTAGAAACCATCCCCTCCCTTACTAATGTACAATTAGGTGACCTAACAAGCAATGCTTATTATCAGCTTACTGCAACGAAGGTAAATGGCGTCAACACATACCCTATAGCTACATGCCCAGAAGGATTTACCGGCGCATTAAATGAGAATAACCTCCAATCTGCATGCCTAGATGACAGCATGAACGCGGCGACTACAAATAATCCGGTAGCATTTAAAGATGAATATCTAGAATTTACTGTGATTGGCGACAATCTTCATGTCGCAGATATAGACTAAAACTTAAGATCAATTAATTCAACAATGTCTGAGAGCCACTCATTTACAGCTCTCAGACTCAATATCAAAAAATGGTTACACTATGACTAATGAAGTTAAACTTATAAATACCAACATCTTATTTGACACTCCTACTCAAATAGACTATTTATCAAAAGTCTCAAGGATAATCAATGCTCACTTAGGAAAGACAGAGCAATGCTCTGATGTTTTAACAGCTAGAGAAATAACAAATGACTTTCTTCGTGGACAAGAAATACAAGAGCTATTAATAAGTAACAATCCTAGTTATACAAAAGAAGAACTTTTTGATAAAAATTACGAAGAATTAAATGATGATATAGAAAGCACTTTACTCAAAGTAGAAGCTGAGTGCACTCAAGGCAATGAAGTACAATGCAAAATTGCGACCTCCACTAAAGCTTTAATCAATGATTATTGCAATAACCCCCAAATAAAAAGTTTCTTAATAAGCTACAGTCATAGTCATACCTATAAACATAAAACTAATTTTTGCGCGATAACGAAAAGTAAATTATATAATTCTGTAGAAGAATCTTTAAGCTACATAGAAAATGATTGCATTGTTCAATTGCATCATTTCAGACATAACAAACCACAGGATTCTTTAGATCTTAGAATACTTGATGGAATGCTTTATCCAGATTTTAAAACAACTATGAAAACAAATATGCTTAACGACATAGCCTTAACTGAACGCTCGCTAGTATTTTATATTGGTACATACGACTTAAGTAAAGATGTTCAAAGTATAGCTCTTACACAACCGGAAGGAGCACAATATAAACCATCTAGAACCTTCATGACAAAACCCCTTAGAGGTACAAACTCAGAACTATTCAATGACCATCTTGAAAACTTTGCAGATACTTTCCATAATAATTTCCTTAACAATGTTGGAAAAGGGCTACAGCCTCTTGAAATAGACTGCGGTAAAAAAGCAGAAAAACTATATAAAGCAATTTCAATGGTGTCGCCTGAGTCTCTTAGAGCAATTGAACCCCTGCATACTTACTTTAGTTTTGGTGATAATCTACAAATGGAAAACATCCCCAATGTCTTTGAAAGCAGCATACCTCCATACTTTCATTCTACTTCACTAAGGCTAGCATTGAAAATTAGCAAAGAAGACTATAGATGCACGAGTAAAGTATTCAAAACATACACAGATTTTAATCAACAAAAAGAGAGCTTTCCATTTTTGCTTGACGATGAAAGCACTACTGAAGTATTAGATTCTTTATTTACTCCTAACCCAACGGAAAGCTTTGAATTTCAATTTTATAAGAAGGATGAATCATCTAGTATCCCCTATTTCATTGAAATTAAATTAAAAACTACTCCAGGAATTGATTCAAAAGATCAAATTAATTTAGAATCTCAAATTGGATCCTCTCTATTAAAGCACTTTAATTTTCTAGAAAGAGACTTTAAAGATACAAAGAATACTGCTGAAATTATATTAGATGCAACAAATTATCCTGCTGTACATAAGCACCTAAAGGATACCACTTTAATAATAGCGGAAGAACTTCTTTTAGAAAGTAGCTTAAATGCTCAACAAAAAGATGAAATTTATGCAGATTGTGCTGGATCTTTAGCGCTTCCAACTATTCATCTTACAGATGAGTTATAAAATTTAGTACTTAATTTCAGAAGGAAGTAATTAATGTATTATTTCCTTTTAGAGGGAAAAAATCTAAATCCTAGTTAATAAATTTAAAATGAAAGGCATTAAAATGGCTAACAGCAAAAGCAAAATAAACAAAGCCAAAAGCTTTATCAAAACAACCCCCAAATATAGCCCTGATATAAATACCCAACCTATCTCTTTAGATAATAACAAGTCGAATGAATCTCTTGAAAGTCCTATTTCTCCCCTTCAAGAGGATCTTACAGAAAGAAAACAAGCTCAAGAGTCAATAACTACTCCAAAGGAAAACACTAATTCACCAGAAGCTGATATGACTACAGCTACTCCCCCAGTTGAAGTAAATATAAATGAATTTACATCAGCTACTCAAAAAACTAGGAATACTGGTAAAAGTTTTTTAGCTACTACTCCAAAATCGAATAATGACTCTAAAACAGAGCCTTATTCACGAATAAAGAAATTATCAGCTAACGAAATAAGTCAATTTGAAAAACCATTGACAACAAAGCCCTCTAAAATCAGTTATACTCCTCTAGTTACCACTATGGTTTTAACTGCAACAGGAAATTTTCAGTTATCAAAAAATCTCAAAGGTGAGTTAGAAAGTTTGTACTTCACGTCACTAAAATCTGTAACAAGTATAGAACATTCTGCTAAACTACCAGACTCACTCTGCAAATACTTAATTGAAACTTATGGCTTCAAGCTTTTAGATAAGAATGTTAATGAAGTATTAAATCTAGATATAAGAGGTGTTCATACTACAACAGCAAATAAAATTGTTGCAGCTTCACAACCATTTATACAAACAACTAAAGATGAATGTATATCTATAGCTACAAAAACTACTGCTATCGCTACAAAAAATGCAATGAGTATAAAGCCAATAATTGATGCAGTTGACATTATCATTGAACCAGAACCAAATAAAGCTATGACATTTATTGTAGGTCTAATCTACTTAGTTTATGGATCCAATGCCGCTACCATGTCTTTATCCGCAATACAAGTAACATCTCTTATTTATCAAGAAAAATATGAGCAAGCTTTTCAACAAGCTCTTACAAGTACAACCTATATAATTTTACCATATGCGATGCAATATACACCTATTGCACAAAAAGCTACAGAATTCATGATCTCTAATTATCCAATTGCTCCTGTTATAATGACCATTGCTTTAACTGGCTCTATTTATAAGTTATATAATAGCTTAGAAAACTTTTTCAGCGATGAAGGCCATATTAGTTCAATGACTGCTTATAAAAACATATATACAAGTTTAGCTAAAATAATTCCAAGCTATATATATGATTTTAATGCACAAGCAATAGAATCTGATATTTCTATTAATAATGCCAAGTTAGCTATTGAAACTAAAAATGTAGAAATATATTTAGAAACTACAAACGGAGATTTTGGTAAGAAACTGTTTAAGCATATTTATAGCAACGTTATAAAAGAAAAATATGAACTTTTAAACAAAGTTATTTGTGGAGAATTAACTCTTGAAGAAGCTGATAATGCAAAAGCCAAGCATTTGATAATTGAAGTTGAAGCCAGAGCATATGACCATTGTATAGAAGTTAAAGATAATTTTCATGATGAAAATAAAAATTACTATCACTGTTATGATACTAAGAATGAACTCTTAGAGCGAGTCATTACAGGTGAAAACAACACTATAGAAAAAGTAGAACTTGAAGCTTAATATATAAGAACTTAATTACTCTTGGATTGATAAATCCAAGAGTAATTAAGTTTATAATTTTGGAATATAGCCACAAGTATTATAGGCAGCTTTCAAAGTATTCTTAAGCAAGCAAGTCACAGTCATAGGACCAACTCCACCAGGTACAGGAGAAATTGCTTTAGCATATTTTTTTGCTTCTAAAAACTCAATATCTCCTGATAATTTTTTATCACCTACATAGCTTATGCCAACATCTATAACTATTGATCCAGGCTTAATCCAATCGCCTTTAATAAGCTTAGGAATTCCCACTGCTGCAATAATTATATCCGCTTCTAAGCATAGTTCTTTTAAGTTTTTAGTATAAGAATGAGCTAATGTAACTGTGCAGTTCTCTTGCGCTAAAACATGAAGCATTGGTTTACCAACAATATTAGATCTACCAATGACTAACGCATTGAATCCGCTTAAATCATCTATCACAGTCTTAATTAGAATCAAACAGCCTTGAGGAGTGCATGGCACAAAGCAATCTTGCTCAGTAATTAATTTTCCAAGATTGTTAGCGGTAAATCCATCCACATCTTTAGCAGGGCTAATAGCATTAATTACATTAATGGAGTTAATTGAATTAGGAAGTGGCAATTGAACCAAAATACCATGTATCTTATGATCTTTATTCAGCATCTCAATTTTGCTAATCAAAGTTCTCTCAGATGTTCCACGTGGCATATTAAATTCGAATAGATTAACGCCAACTTCCTTGCATGCTGCTATTTTATGACGAACATAAAGCTTGCTCGCTGGATGCTCACCCACAAGTATAACCGCAAGTCCTGGAGTTATATTATTAGTTTTTTTAAACTCAGATATATCACGAGCAATTTCCAGGCGCATTTGCGCGGCTATTAACTTGCCATCTATAACCGTAGCTTCATTCATTAAATATTAACGCCCTTACTAGTTGAATATTCGAAATGCAGTAACTCACCAGGAAATACTAATTTATATATAGCATGGCACGAAATAGCACATTCACTAAAGCCAGTTAATATAAGTTTTAACTTTGCCGGATATGAACAAATATCACCAACTGCAAATACTCCATCAATATTTGTTTCCATTGTTTCAGGGTTCACTGCTAAATGCTTACGATGAATATCTAATCCCCAATGCTCTATTGGGCCAATATCCATCGCTAATCCATAAAAAGATAATAAAATATCAGTTGGAATTGCCTTAGTATTGCCATCAAAATCTTTAAGAATCACAGAATCAAGCTTGCCATTTCCACCAATTAATTCATCTAGTTGATATGGTGTTGCAATATTTATTTTTCCCTCAGCAGCAAGTTGTTTAACCTTATCATGGCTACTTGGAGCGCAACGGAATTTATCTCTTCTATGCACTAAAGTAACATCAGCTATTTCAGCTAATGATATTGCCCAATCTATGGCAGAATCTCCACCTCCAGCGATCATAATTTTTTTACCGCGTAAATCTTCTTTACGTTTAACCATATAAAAAACACTTTTATTTTCAAATTCTTCAAGTCTTTCTAAAGGTGGCTTATTAGGGCCAAAAGCACCTGCTCCAGCTGCAATAATTACAGCCTTGGCATGAATAATGTTTCCATTACTAGTTTCTAAAGTGAAGATATCACCATTTTTACTTAAATGTTCAACTCTTTGAGTTAAATGAAATGTCGCATCAAAAGGCTTAATCTGTTCAACTAAATTATCAACTAAATCTTTAGCCATAATATTAGGTAAAGCTGGAATATCATATATTGGTTTCTCAGGATATAAACTAATGCATTGACCACCAACCGCATCTAATGTGTCAATAACATGACATTTCATTTTTAGCATTCCTGCTTGGAATACGGCAAATAATCCAACCGGTCCCGCTCCAATAATTGCTATATCTGTAACTGATTCTGTCATAAATATCCCCTAATTCTCTAGTCGTTTTTTAATTTTAAAGCAGCTATGAATGCAGATTGTGGTATATCAACATTACCAATACTACGCATTCTCTTCTTTCCTTTCTTTTGTTTATCAAGCAGCTTACGTTTACGGCTAATATCACCGCCATAACATTTTGCTAAAACATCTTTACGCATAGCTTTCACTGTTTCACGGGCAATAATTTTCCCACCTATTGCTGCTTGAATGGCTATTTGAAACAATTGTCTTGGAATCAGCTCGCCAAGGCGCTCACATAACTCTCTTCCTCTAGTTTCTGATCTGCTTTTATGCACAATTCCAGAAAGAGCATCAACAGGTTCTTTATTTACTAAGATACTTAGCTTAACTAAATCACTTTGTTCATAACTATCCATTTTCCAATCAAAACTTGCATATCCACGTGAGCATGATTTAAGCCTATCATAAAAATCAAAAACAATCTCGTTAAGTGGCAAGCAATAAACTACCATAGCTCTTGTTCCAACATACGTAAGATTCTTTTGCATTCCACGTTTTTCTGTACATAAAGCTAAAACAGCGCCAAGATATTCATCTGGCACAAGAATCGTTGCTTCAATCCATGGCTCTTCCATATATTCAATCAATGTAGTGTCAGGCATATCAGCTGGATTATGTAAATCCATGGTTTCACCATCTTTTAGATATATTTTATATATCACACTTGGAGCTGTGGTAATTAAATCTACATCAAATTCACGCTCTAGTCTTTCTTGAACTATCTCTAAATGCAGTAGCCCTAAAAATCCACAACGGAAACCAAAACCAAGGGCATTAGAGCTTTCCATTTCATATTCAAAACTAGAGTCATTTAGTCCCAGCTTGCCTAAGGATTCTCTTAAATGATCAAACTCTGAAGCATCTGCAGGATATAAACCACAAAAAACAACAGGCTGATTAGGCTTAAACCCAGCTAGAGGCTTAATCTGGTCTGCCATTTTCTCTTCAGCAATAGTATCACCAACTTTACAATCCGATATTTTTTTAATAGTTGCAGAAAGATAACCAATCTCACCAGCGCTTAGAGAAGCAACTGATGTTCTCTTAGGCTGGAACACACCAACATCATCAACAAGATGAGTAGAATTCGAAGCGATCATCTTAATCTTCATGCCTTTAGAAATTTTACCATCAATTATTCTAATGAGATTAATTACACCAAGATATTGATCATACCAGCTATCAACAAGAAGTGCTTTAAGTGGAGCTTCAGGGTCTCCTTTTGGAGCTGGAAGCCTGGTCACCACTGCTTCTAAAATATCTTCAATTCCTATTCCAGATTTAGCAGACGCAAGTACAGCGTCGCTAGCATCTATCCCAACAACATCTTCGATTTGCTCTTTTACTCGTTCTGGATCAGCAGAAGCTAAATCAATTTTATTTAATACTGGGATTAATTCATTATCATTATTAATTGCTTGATAAACATTTGCTAAAGTCTGTGCTTCAACTCCTTGGCTTGCATCTACAACAAGTAAAGAGCCTTCACATGCAGCTAGACATCTGCTCACTTCATATGCAAAATCAACATGGCCAGGAGTATCCATTAAATTTAAAACATATGCTTTGCCATCTTTAGCTTTATAGTTAAGCCTTACAGTTTGTGATTTAATAGTAATTCCACGCTCTTTTTCAATATCCATTGAATCTAAGACCTGGCTGCTCATTTCACGCTGCTCTAGCCCGCCACAGAATTCTATTAATCTATCTGCTAGAGTGGACTTCCCATGGTCAATATGGGCGATGATTGAGAAATTTCGGATATTTGTAATATCTTGAGTCATTATAAATTGCACTATAAGTTAATATTTAAGAAAAGTTATACAGCATTCCTAATAAAAAATCTATATATTACTTATATATGCCTCTAGGCATTATAAAATATCTATGAAATTACTTCACTACTATCTATAAGAAAGAAATGCAACCTATGCTTCTATAGCGAGCCATAAAAGCTGTTATACTATAATGCAACTTCTCCTGCATAATCTATATCAATCTTTTCATATGGACATGGTGCAAACATCAAATCATTTGTTCTTTCAAAGAAATGAACCTCTGCAGGGAATTGAATATCCATTCTATCTAGAATTCTTTGATAATATTCTTTTGGATGCCTCATGATAACATCAACATCCACTGCAAATTGATTTCCCCAGTTTATAGTATATTCCATGTCTTTTGGAAATGGACAAATCAGCTCATTAATATAACGTTCTAAACTATATTCCCTAATAACCACATTGGCATATTTCCCACCATCAAAAGTTTTCCAGCCTTCTGTTTTGATGGTCTGATCCATATTATCAAGTTCGGTTTGAATGGTGGTTTTCTCACATTTACCGATAGTATTATTACAATTATAAGTAATATTAGTTGCATATAATTTTAATGGGAAATAAGCAGGGTGGTCATCTGGCATCCCTTGGAAAAGTCCGACCCTCTCGACTCCTCTAGCAACGAAATTATCATAATTATCTATAATATGCTGAAGATATGCTTGTGGATCTAGCCCTTTATTTTCAACTTTTTCTATTTTCCAGTGACCTAGAGCATCAGTTATTTCTTCTCCTTTATTATAGATAAAGACAACATCATTATCTTTAGGCAGTTCTTCTTTAATGCGATTTATAGGCTCATTATAGCGTGCAAAGACATAGTCAGTTTTTTTACTATCTTTTGCTTTTGGTTGTTTATGAAACTCTGCTAAAACTTTGTCATATCCAGCTTTTACAATTTTATGAACTTGTTTTTGTACAGGAGCTGCATTTCTGTTTATTCCAAGAGTTGAAGCTATATAAAATGGCGTAAAGCGATGCGCATTATCAGTAATATTCGCACCCATTTTTATTAAATATTCTACCGTTTCAGTTTGAGACTCATGAATCGCTGCATATAAAGGAGTATGCCCCCCCGCAGTTGCATATTCTATATCCCCCCCTGCTTTTAATAATGTCTCTACAACCTTCGTCTGACCATTTTTTGCTGCATCGAATAACTGAGGTCCTAATATTGCTTGCTGATATTTATTAAGATGCACTGGAGGTGAATTTTCTACAATAATAGAAATAGTTTTTATATCATTTAAAAAAATTGAAACATCCAATAAGCTAGCCCCACTTGGAAATTTTATAGATATATCCGCTCCATATTTTATAAGCAAACCTGCAATACTTGAATGCTTATTTTGAATAGCAATCGCCAAAGCAGTTAAGTCATTTGAAGCTTTTATCTCTGTATTAGCCTTATGATTTAGAAGATATCTAACTGTATCTTCATGACCATTATTCACAGCTATATGTAATGAAGTTGCACCTTCTGTTAAAGCATTAATATTCGCTTTCTTTTCCTCTATGAAATACTCCACTATTCTAGTATAACCAAAACTTGCTGCCTCAAAAAGATAAGAATCTATGTTTTTATCATAGTAAATAGGGTTAAGAAAACCTTCACTTGCCCCCCATGAACCACAAAACATATCAGCGCCAATTGTTTCTGGATCCAAAGTTTTAACTATCTTTGTGGAATCATAGCATCTAGAACCAGGAGCATTATACCTTGCATATTCAACATTATACAGAACATTGCTTGGTAGTATAACATCTAAAGTGCCATTATTAGCCGCTTTATAAACAGCCATAGTAATAACCGGAGGGCTAGTTTTATACCAAGTTTCATGCCATTTACTGCATGTATATTTTATATATTCAGGTACTTCAGAAAACTCATCTATATTAATATTTCTCTTAAGTAATTTTTGCGCTTCTGTAATAATGGGATGATTTGGAATTGAAGCCATGAAAGCATTACCTATCGCAGTGATCTCATTTGGTAGCTCTTTAGCTCCAACGAAATCAAAAGATTTTATTAATTCTAGTAACTTCTCCGGTCTATATATTTCATAATCTAAATCATGATAAATTCCACCAAATTTGTATAAAGCCATAATTCTAGTTAAATCACTTGCTTCAACAAATCTTGTTTTATTTGAATCATCTTCTAAAATATCTTTTAAACTCAAATATAAGTCTAAATCTTCTAATTCTTCTATTTGATGTATTTCTACATTATTAATGCTGGTAAAAGACTCAGGTATAATTGCTGGATTATTAGTCCAGATATAATGTTTCCAATCTGAATCAACCCCATTTAATCTCTCAGCACTCAGAATCATTTTATTTAAGGATAAGTCATCAATTTCACGAGGAGACTCCTTTGAAGTAAAATATATTTGATGAGTAATCAGTGGTATTTTTTTATCTGTAGTATATTCAGATATGTGACGCAATCGATATGAACTATCTTCTACTAAAGCTTTGTTTTGCTTCTCATAATCTATTCCTTCAGATACAAATATATCTGTGCTTAACTTATCGAAACAACCGACAGTTTTTAGACGACTATCACCTTGCTGTAATAAAATTTCAAGCATGCTTTGCTCTTTCGTTGGAACTATTGCTGGGCTCTCAAGACTTGCTCCATTTTCTAACAATAATTTAACCACTTCTCTTTGGCCTCTCTGTGCTGCTAAGTGTAGAACTGTTGCACTTCCAATCTTCGCTTCAATATCTGCTCCATAATCTAAAAGCATTTGCACTACCGCTGCTTTACCATTATAAGCAGCATTGCATAAAGGAGTCATATCATTAACAGGAAACTTAAATTCTGGATCGGCTCCTTTTTTAAGCAATAACTCAACAACCGCCAAATGTCCATTTTGAGAGGCTATATATAAAGGAGTTACTCCAATATTATGAACCGCATCTACATCTGCTCCTTGAGCAAGCAAGTTTATTACTAAATTTATATTACCCAGCTGAGCAGCAGTAAATAATTGATCATTTATATTCATAATCTTTCCCTTTTATTATAGCTATAATGTAATATCAATAATTCCACAAACCTCAGCAAACTGTATATCTTCAGTCTGCTCACAAAACATATCCACACCTAATTCAAATAATCTAGACGTTTCTACATATCCACCTTGATTTGCTATATCTATTATATTTTTTCCATCGACTATTATGTCTTGCTTAGCACCAGCTTTAAGTAAAGTTATTGCTGTTTTGGTATCACCTAAGTAGCTTGAAACATATAAAGCATTAGCTCCGCTTGGATAAACACACTCAGTATCGGCATTTCTATTAATAAATAACTGAACCAAATCTGTATGTTTATTTTGTACGGCAACACAGAGAGCCGTTAATTCATTTGACGCTTCCTTCTCTAAGTTTACTTCAACTTTAAGCAATGCTCTCGCTATTTCTATATCTCCTTTTTGAGCAGCAATATGTAATGGCGTGGCTCCAAAAGACTGCCCGCCTAAACCACTAATCGAATTTGGATCTGCTCCTAAACTTATAAGATTAACTACAGACTCTAGATTTCCTCTATTAGTTGCTAAGTATAAATAATAATTCATCGCAGAAAAACAATAAGATTGGTCTGTATTTATTTCTTCAAATTCTTTTAAAGTATCTTCTCGTATAGCCAAAATTTCTAAATGATTGCTCATTAAGATATCATCACTAGTCAGTTTAAAAATAGAATGATTACAACCATTGTTAAGATGAGATGCATCTAAAAATATAAAATTATTTTTCTTTAGATTTGACAAGCATTCCTTCATACTATCTTCAGACTCATATTTATTGAGTAATGGCCTTTGCCATTCAACAAAAATCCTAATATTTGGTGAAGCAGATATCGTTTCACTTGCTCCCTTAAGTACCTTGCATTCACTTCCCTCTACATCAAATCTTAGTATATCGATTGGCGACTCAACATTTTTAAAATATACATCAATTGTAGTCGCTTTAATTATATTGCTTTGTTCGCTTATACCATTAGTGCTAACCACATGGCTTCCAAGAGTTCCAGCTCCTTGCACCCCAGTTTCTACAAAAGACACATCTTGTAGTTCATCTAATACTGCTAAATTTTCTGTAGTAATAATATGAGATAATCCATTTAAACGTACTCCAAGATCTAAGCATTCAAAAACTTTACGACCTGGCTCAAAAGCATATATTTTTCCTCTATTTCCTACATGATCACTCATTTGAATAGAGAAATCACCATAATTTGCTCCAATTTCAACATAAACTTCCCCTGTTCTAGTATAGCTTTGAAGAATTTTCATTATATATGGCTTATGCCCTAATCCTGCTTCAACATCAAAAATATTTAAAAATTTATCCTCACTATTTACAAAGAAAAACTTATTATTAGGCAAATGAAAAAGTGTTTTTCCATCGGGGAAAGGTACTTCTTTAATTGCTAAGAAATTAGAGATCAAATCATCCAAATTTAAAGAATATTTTTCAAATATTAAATCCCACAATCTTTCTAAGAAAAAATCTTCTATTGGTAAAAGACTATTCATAGTCTCAAAAATAACAATATAATATATAATGTCATGATATTTAATTTTCTCTAAGTCAACTGCGAATTGCGCTCCCCAACATACAGATATATTTTGTTCTGGTTGATATTGACCAATCAATTTATTTGCGAACTCAATAAGATTGTAATTTTTTAATGTAACTTTACTATATCTTCCATGGCTAAAATCAGTGTTCTCTAAACTCTGAGACTCTTTAATTAAAGTCGTTGGTAAGCACTTACCTACTATCTCTTTACAGGTAGAATTTAGATTTTCTATATAACTTAAAAGACGAGGAAACATCTCGTGATAATGGCTTTCTGCCTGAAGAAAAAGAACTCTATTTGCTAAGTCATTATAGTTCATAATTATATGATATAGATAAATACCTCCTAAATACCCCACATTATCAATATTAATTACTACACAATTAGGAGGAAGATTTAGATCACCTCCTCCCTTATTATAAACTGTAACTTTTACATTTGGTAGTTCTACTGAAATCATGTGTGCAAGCGTCTCTGCATTCTCTTTATATCTTACAATCACAACTTCAAACATAGAAGGGTCTATAGGTTCTAAGTTAAAATTCAATTTCTTGATCCTATTCAAATGAGCACTATATATCCTTTCATATATTGTATGATTAATGGCTCCTGCAATATATAAAGGATCATAATGCTCATTTGAACGTATCATAGCGCCATTATTGACAAGAACGTCTATCACATCTTCATGACCTTTATACACAGCTGCATATAAAGGAGTTTTCCCATTTACTGTATACTCCATATTAGCCCCAGCTTTTACAAGCATCTCAACCACCTCTGTATGGCCGTTAAGCGAAGCAATATATAAAGCAGCACCCATTATATCAACATCAATAACTTCTATATTTTCTTTTATGATATTATTGACTAAATTAATATTACCTACAGCTGCTGCATTATATAAATTCATATTTTTAGCCCTCTATTGGAATTTCAAGAATATTATTTTTTCCACAAATTTCTGCGAACTGTATATTCTCAGTCTGAGCACAAAACATACCTAAACCATTGAGTAACAACATTTCTACATCTTGATGCTCTCCTTGAACAGCTCTTTCTACTGCATTTTTTCCATCAGCTGAAACATCTATCCTGGCTCCAAACTTAAGTAATAAAGCAACCGAATAACTATCCCCTGTAGTAGATGCTAGAAGCAAAGGAGTGGCGCCACTTGGAAGAGAAGTATCTGGATCAACTCCATAATCCAACAGCATCTTTGCAATTTTATAATGTTTATTTTGAATCGCTGCATATAGTGGAGCCAAACCATTAGATGCTTTAGCCTCTGCATTAACCTTATTGCCTAAAAAGAAACTTACTACTTCTTCATGTCCATTTTGAGACGCCATGTATAATGAGCTTGTTGCAAGTGTATTAACCGTTTTCATCCAAGTATTTTCAATAGTTAAACTGTCTCCAACTTCTGCAGCCATCACTAACTGCTTATTCACTGTAGAAAATGGATCTTCTCTAGCCATCCAATCTTGATAATTAATTATCTCAGCACTTCCATAACTCCATATATTATTTGGCTCTAAATTCTTAGAAATGCTATTGTAAATTCGGTTAGGATAGTTATCAATAAACTGTGCATCTTTAACAAAAACTGCCACAAAATCTCTAAACGCTGCTGGCCCTTCTTTTCCTATAAAAGACTCCACAACTTCAGCATTAATTCCTTCGGTCTTTGCAAATTCACTTAAAGCCTTAGAAGAGTCAGGATAAAACCTCCAATTATCAGTTGGATACCTATGGTATACCCCATTGCTTGGAGCGCTAACATACATAATTCCAGTTGGCTTCAATATCCTTAGCCCCTCCATAAATGTCTTCCAAAAAAATTGACTATGCTCAAAGCAAGAACTCGTAACAATAACATCTGCATAATTATCAGGTAAAGGAAAGCTATATGCATCTTCTAGTATTATGTCTACAGACTTTCCTGCAGCAAAATCTAAACCAATATATGTTGAATTAGCAGGTGCATAATCTCTTAAAGATCCATTTACATCTAATGAACCTATATCTACTATTGTTTGATTTTTTTTTGAATCAACATAAGTTTTAAAAAACTCGTTTCCGTATCTTTGTGCTGTATAATGCATAGTATTACTCCATAAATATTTTATTAATTAATTACTTTCTATAAATGTTTTTTATATCCTTTAATAGCTTCCTTTATAATTCTATTGGAATATCAAGAATACTGCCTTTTCCACATACCTCAGCAAACTGTACGTCCTCATTCTGCGCGCAAAATATACCTAGCTCTAAATCTAGTCCAACTTGATCTACGTCATCTTCTTCTAACAATTTTGTAAATAATAAGTCCCAAAGTCTTTCTAAATAATGATCTTCCATAGGAAACTTTTTTTGAAAAACTTCATAAATTTTTTGATAAAACTCTTTACTATGACGTAAAATAGTAGATTTATGAACAGAAAATTGGGCTCCAAGATTGACATGAACCTCTGTATCTAGAGTATATTTACTACTAAAATAGGTATGCACAAAATGCATTAAATTATATTCTAAAGGCTCAAAGTCTTTATACTTCCCCGAAGTAAAGTCAAGATTTTCTAATTCTTGGTTTAATTCTCCTAGAGTTCTTTTTTCACATTTAGCAAATATATTTTTACAACTCGAGTTAAATCCATATTTATGTTTGGCGAGTGGAGTTGTAATGCCATGCTCATATGGATATCCCTGCATAAACAAAGTGATCTCAGCAAGCTTTTCATAATTATCTATGATATGCTTTAAATAACTTCCTCCAAGATATCCTATATTTTCTACCTTCACTTCTTTAAAATTATGGGGCAAAGATAATGTATCGTTATTCTTATTATAAATAATAACATCTTCATAAGGAAATTCTCTTTGGGCCCAAAAAAGATCTTCATCAAACCTAATGATAACTGCTTGAAATTTATTTATATAATCTAAATCTTTCCAATACTTATTCCAAACTAACTCTTTAACTTCGTCATTGTATGACGCTGCAATACTTAAAGGGGATAAACGATCTCCATCTAGATATATTTTGGCACCGGCTTTTATAAGCAAAGATGAAATAGGTAAATTTCGGTTATATACAGCAACATATAATGGAGTATATTGTTTAACATCCACATTAACATTTGCTCCAAAATTTATGAGAATCTCAACTATTTCTGTATGGCCGTTAAGTGATGCAATATAGAGTGCTGTTGCTCCGTCAGTATTAATCTCTGCATCTACTGTAGCTCCAGCCTCTAACAACAACTTAACAACTTCTAGATGACCATTCTGAGCAGCAATATATAAAGACGAAACCTTAACAGGACCAACCTCACAAATAGCATTTACGTCAGCCCCCTCACCTATAAATTGCTTCACAAGTGCTATATTTCCAACAGAAGCCGCATTATATAAATTCATGTTTTATTTATACCTCTACAGAAACTTCGATAACATTATCCTTTCCACAGACTTCTACAAACAGTATATCTTCAGTCTGATTACAGAACACATCTAACCCACTTAAGAGCAACTTTAGAATATCTTGATTATTACCTTCTCTTGCTCTCTCGACTGAAGTCTTTCCACTAACTGTAGTCTCTGTATTTATTGCTCCATACTTCATCAACAGTGCGGTTTGATAAACATCATTATTATATGATGCAATATATAAAGGAGTTGCGCCATTTGGAATTGAACTTTCAACATTGGCCCCATTTTTCAACAAAAGATTTGAAATATCTGTATAATTATTTCGAACTGATGTGAATAAAGGTGACATCCCATGTATAGATTTTATTTCAACATCAGCATTTTTTTCTAATAAATATTCTACTATATTTTTATGGCCATTTTCTGCTGCAATATATAAAGAAGATCCCCCAAAACTATTAAAATTATTAACCTCAGCTCCATCGCTCAATGCCTTTTTAACATCATCTATATCTCCCATTGATGATGCCGTAAACAGTCTCTCATTCACTGTAGATAAACATCTTGTATCTGATTTTTCTAATGAAGCTATTGGTAAAAAATCTTGTATAACATCTTCACGTATAGCCATAAACTCTAAATGATCAGACATTAATATATTATTTACACTTAATTTATAATTTGAATAATGACACATATGATTATGCTGTATTATATCTAAAAAAATAAATCCTTTGTCTACTAAACTAGTTAAGCAATTCTGTAAACTTTCTTGTGATTCAAACTTTTTTAGTAAAGGAGTCTGCCACTCAACAAATAGCCTTATATCTGAAGAGTTGTTAATAAGCTTTTCAGCTCCCCTAATTGCACTACATTCACTTCCTTCAGCATCAACCCTTAAAATATTTAGTGAATTTTCTTTTCCTTCAAAATATTTATCTAAACTTGTCGCTTGCACTTTTTGGTTATAAAACTCTTTACCATTTAAAACAATACTGCTGCCAAATGACCCCCAGCTATATTCAGTAAAATCAACCATTTTTTCTGTATCTAATATTGCTAGATTTTCTGCTTGTATGTTAGGTATAGCATTTAATAATATGCTAACTAAAAAACAATTATATAAATTTTTACCTGGTTCAAAAGTATATACCATGCCTTTCTCGCCGAGTTTTTTATTCATTTGCAGAGCAAAATCTCCATAATTAGCTCCAATTTCTATATAAGTTTCTCCTTCTTTAGCAAACTCTATCATTTTATTTATCATTTCAGGTTCATGTCCTAAACCTAATGCTAAATTATATGATTCTTCAACATTATCTCTGCTATCAATAATAAAAACCATATCATTAGGTAATGGTAACATTCTTTTATGCTGCGTTAGATCTATTTTTCTTAATAAAGAAGATATAGACTTAGTTATATTATTTATATTTACCATTTATGTTTCCTCTTTTAATTAGCAAAGTTCTATAAGCCCTTCTTGCCCACAAACCTCAGCAAAATATATATCTTTTGTCTGCTCACAAAATACATCCAAGCCACTTAGAATTAATTTTATGGCCTCCATATTTTTTGTATTCATGGCCACATCAGTAGCTGTTTTCCCATCATAGCTAACATTAGTTTCTGCTTCATATTTTAAGAGCCAAGCAATATCCATAGCATTGCCATAACTAGCAGCTAAATATAATGGAGTAATTCCTTCTGGGATAGCAGCCTCGGTATCAGCCCCATGCGATAACAAAAGCTTCATCACCTCTGTATGTTTATTAAGCACTGATATATATAAAGGAGATACTCCGAGTCGCCCAAGAACATTAACATCAGCTCCCCTGTCTATAAAAAAATCAACTAAACGAGTATATCCATATGTTGCTGCTTCAAATAAATATGCATCATTATTTTCTGGATAATAATTAAAGTTTTTATAGCCATTATTTTGATGCCAAGAGCCACAAAACATGTCAGCTCCAATTGCATCTTGTCCTAAGGTAGCAATTTTCTCTGGAATATGGCAGGGGGACTCTGGCGTCATATAACGAATATAATCAAAGTCATAAAAAACTTGATTAGGCATAATCATATCAGTTGTGCCATTTTTATTTGCAGCCAACAAATAAGCCATTGTGAGCACTGGTCCACCTGCTTTAAACACAAATTCCGTTGATTTATCGCATGGAAATTTTGAATATTCCTCCCCAAAACCATTCATATTATTATAAGCAATTTCAGTTGCTTTATTGACAACCGGATGGTTAGCTGAGCTTGCAATAATTGAATTACCAATTAATGTTAATTTAGACCCGCTTTCAGCACCCTCTTTTCCTGCAAAGAAATTAAATGCTTTAGTGAGTTCTAACAATTTTTCTGGCCTAAATATTTCATAATCTAAATCATGGTAAATTCCACCATATTTCTTAAGCGCCATAAGTCTAAGAACATCGCTTGCAACAACAAATAATTTTGGATTTATACTTGATTCTTCGATTAATTTTATTAAGTTTATGAATAACTCTGAATCTTTAAACTCATCAATTAATCTAATATCAATATTTTTTATATTTCTAATATTTACGGGTATTATATCTGTATTATTAGTCCAAATAATATGCTTCCAAGAGCTATCTTCTAATGAGTTTAACCTCTTAGCATTAATTATAGTTTTTTGCTCTGATATATAATCCATTGCTCTTGGATTATGAGCATTTGATAGATATATCTGATGAGTAATACTCGGGATCTTTTGTGCCCCTAAATAATCATTGATATGACTTTTCTTATACATACTATCTTTAATTAATAGACGATTCTCATGCTCAAAATCAATCCCTTGTGATGCAAATGTTTTTGGCATATTGCTCCCAAAGCAATTAATAAAATTCACCCGATTATTTTCTATAGGCAATAAAATCTCTAGCATATATTCTTCATCGCTTTTAACTTCTATAGGCCTTACAAGACTTACATTATGCTCTAGCATATGCTTCACTGTTTTTCTATCCCCTGCATGCGCAGCTTTAATCAAATTATGTGGATAATATATTTTATCTTCATAGCCTTTTATTTTATGCCAAGAACCACAAAATAAATCAGCTCCAACCATATTAGGATATTGCTCTAAACTTAAATTTCTATTAGGAAAATGGCAACGAGAGGTAGGGTTAATATGATTAGCATAATCCATATTAAATAAATGATACCCAGGCATAATCAAATCTATATTACCGCTCTCATTAGCTGATTTATGCACTGCCATCGTGATAACAGCAGGGCCAGTTTCATAAACAAGTTTCCAAACCTTATGACAAGGAAATTTTATATATTCTGGCATTAAGTCCTGATCAAAGTTTCTTTTTAACAAATCAAGGGCAGTGTTAATAATAGGGTGATCTTTTATACTTGAAACAGAAGCACTTCCAATAAATACAGGGTCTTTAGTTAACTCTTTATCAAACTCTTTCCCGCCTATAAAACTAAAGCTCTGCATAAGCTCAAAAAACTTATCCGCGCGATAAATTTCATAATCTAGATCACGGTAACTGCCCCCAAATTTTTGTAGTGCTGTATAACGCATAAAGTCACTAGCTTTAGAAAACATAGCCTTATCATGCTCTGCTTGCTCTAAAACAATATTTAATTCTTTATATAATTTCTCATTATTTAATTCTTCAATTAAATGAACTTCAACATTTTTAATATCTAAAATATCTTGAGGAACCACTTTAATATCGTTGGTCCAAAAATAATGCTTCCAATCACTACTAACTACATTAAGTCTATTTAATGTTTTAATAGTTATATCTAAAGATAAAGAATCCATTTCTTGAGGAGATTCTTTACTTGAGAAATATATTTGATGAGTTATTTGTGGGATTCTAGTAGAATCTTCTAACTTATATTCACTTAAGTGATTCAATTTATAAGCAGCATCTTTCATTAAATGACGATCACTTACATCATAATTAATATCTTCTTGCGC
>Ga0129324_10000810_pt1 | contig 21648 bp, 22 predicted proteins | sample CPBDNA_7_FD_96879 | JGI IMG/M metagenome (GOLD analysis project Ga0129324, IMG submission 96879) | Freshwater to marine salinity gradient microbial communities from Chesapeake Bay, USA - CPBay_Spr_15_0.2_DNA | ecosystem: Environmental > Aquatic > Marine > Coastal | place: USA: Chesapeake Bay... | reverse complement strand
TTAACAGAAGATAATAATCAGGAATTTGTCTGGGCTACCTCCTGGGGTGTTTCCACCCGACTTATTGGGGGTCTTATTATGACCCACTCTGACGACGAAGGATTGGTTTTGCCACCAAATCTGGCGCCAATTCAAGTGGTTATCATTCCCATTCCGAAACCATCTCCCGAAATTGACGAGATTGTTCATAAAATTATGAAAAACCTAAAAGCTAAGGGAATTACCGTTCAATATGATCAGGATATGAAAAACCGGCCTGGTTTTAAATTTGCGGAACATGAAATGAAAGGTATTCCTGTTCGTCTGGCCCTGGGGCAACGCGATCTCGAGAAAAATGAAATCGAGGTTGCCAGACGGGATACCAAAGAAAAATTTACGGCAAGTCTGGATGGTATTGAAGAAACCGTTGCTCAATTACTACTTGACATTCAAGAAAATCTCTTCCAGAGAGCAAAATCATTTAGAAGTCAAAAAACAACTAAAGTAGATACTTTTGATGATTTTAAAGCTCTGGTTGATTCAGATATTCCTGGATTTATTTCAGCCCATTGGGATGGTAGCAGTGAAACAGAAATAGCCATCAAGGAAATTACTAAAGCGACTATTCGCTGTATTCCTTTTGATCAGGAAGAGGAGGAAGGAACCTGCATTTACTCGGGTAAACCATCCACTAAACGTGTTTTATTCGCCAAGTCTTATTAATCCTTAGTTTTATTACCGATGCTATCTAAAAAACCAAACTGGACTGTTGTTGCGGCTATGACCGGCCTTCTGGCCTTTTTGGGTCTGAGTAGATATGCAAGCTACTACTATGGTAATGAAACACTTATAAAAAAACATTATATTCGACCCGATTATAAGATTGATGCCTGGGGAAATGCAAGTAATTTGTATCTCTCCAAAGCAGCGCATCTTGCCAGCGTCAAAAAATGGGATCAGGCTCTTTTGCATTTAGACAGCATTTTTCCCCTTGATCCCATTTTTGGCAAGGCCCGATTATTATCCACCTTCATCTATTTCGAACAGGGAAAATATACTTATTCGAGAGATCTGGCGAAGAGTTTGCTCAATTTGCGTGATAAAAGGCTGCAATATTTTTCAAATTGGCTGCATATATTAAGCAACGTAGGGCTAGGTAACGGCAGATTGGCAAAAGAACAAATATCCATCATTAGGGAAGACAAAAGTAAGCGCTTCACCCCTGAGATGGAGGCCCTTGAAAAGGATCTTAACCACCCTTTGCGCTACTTTGTTTTTTGAGCCTTTACTTACTTTCCGGGGAATAATCGACGGCCACAATCATTTCATTTCTTCGATTAAGTACCTCATAAGGTGCATTATAACCCAGATACTTGAAATTCCCTTTGGTTGCAATTTTTTCCTTTTGCAAAAACGCTTTTAATTCAGCTTCCGCATTTAATATTTTCTCTTCCCCTGCAAATCCACCAAAAGCGTAGGCAGCATAGTAACCTGGTACCGATTTTGAGATTTTCACATTAGGGTCCAAAGGTTTAGGAAGATTTTCCATAGTAAAAGATTCCGGCATCACAAAATGCATGACACTTCCCTCCTCTGACTTCTCCATGTGAACAGGCGCCGTCATGGCAATCTGTTTAGATTCAGAATTACCCCCAAAAATAAATCCGGCCAATTTCCTGAATTGATTTCCGGATTCATTCCTGTACCCTTTTGCCGGTGATTTTACCTGAGCAAAAATAGCTGCCGGATAAAATCTGATTTCAAATTTATCCTTTTTTAGCACCACTTTATAGGGCTGTTCCTCCGTTTTTGTTCCCATCTTAAGATAATTTTTAGCATACAATCCAGAAAACACAAGTAATGCAAGCACAATAAGATAGGTCATTTTCATGATATTTATATTTTATAAAGGATACAAATAGAGGTCGGTAAATGTTTAGAAATAGGTAAGTCATATTAATGGTTTCCATTTTATTTTAAAAAAAGAGGAGATTAAATGTTATTTTAGCTAAATCAACGCCATTTTTAGTGCGTTTTAACTAATAATCCCTAAATTATGAAAAGAAGAGATTTTCTCCTTGCTTCCTCCGCTGTCGGTGCCTCTGCGTTTTTTTCATCTCTTCCTCTATTGGGTGCGACAAGGCCTGAAAAACAGAAATTGGGTGTCGCTTTAGTTGGTTTGGGGTATTACAGCACCGATTTACTGGCTCCCGCCCTTCAATTAACTGAAAAATGCTACCTCGCTGGCATTGTAACCGGAACGCCATCAAAAGCTGAAAGCTGGAAACTAAAATATAATATACCTGAAAAAAACATCTATAACTATCAGAATTTTGATGACATAGCCAATAATCCGGACATAGATATAGTTTATGTTGTTTTACCTCCTTCCATGCATAACGAATTTTCAGTTCGCGCTGCCACTGCAGGAAAACAAGTGTTTTGTGAAAAACCTATGGCGCCCTCTGTAGCAGATTGTATGGAAATGATTCGTGCCGCTTCTCAGAATAAAGTTAGTCTCTCCATAGGTTACAGGTGTCAGCATGACCCTAATATCCAGGCTTATATGCAAGTTGCCAAAGAGAAAAAGTTTGGGAAGGTGAAATTACTGACCAGTGCTGCCGGATATTTTGACGGCCGTTCTACCCATTGGAAACAGAAAAAGGCCATGGGCGGCGGTGTCATGGGTGATATGGGGGTTTATGCTCTTCAAGGTGCCAGATTAGCTACCGGCGAAGAACCAATCAATGTACTAGCACAAGCTTCCACAACCCGTCCTGAAATATATACGGAAGTGGAGGAAACCATTCAGTTTTTTCTGGAATTTCCAAGTGGGGCAAGGGCTTCGTGCATGTCCAGTTATGGGGTAAATATGAATCATCTTCACGTCAATTACGAAAAAGGTTGGTTGAAAATGGAACCGCATTCCTCATATAATGGAAATATGGGCAGCCTGTCTGATGGTACCCAGATAAAATTTGCTGTGCCAAATCAGCAGGCAAAACAAATGGATGAAGATTGTGCAGCCATAATGTCCAAATCAAATCTGTTGGTTCCCGGTGAGGAAGGACTTAGGGACACCATTATCGTAGAAGCCATTTATAAGTCAGTGGAAACAGGCAAACAAGTGAATATTTAACAAAACCTTTACTTAAAGGCTGATTTTACTTCTTAATTTTTAGCTACTTTAGCGGCAACAAATTAATCATAATGAAACGCAGGCACTTTTTTCGCAATTCTTCCCTCGCCGCATTAGGCAGTTTATTCCTTAGCCAAGCAAATGGTCAGGGTGAAAATAGTAAGCTTTTATTTCCCGGTTCAAAGGGAAAAGCTAAAAATATCATCGTGATGGTAAGTGATGGCATGAGTACGGGAACGTTGAATATGGCTGATATGCTGCTTCAACGCAAAATGGGAAAAGGTTCAAATTGGCTTAATTTGTACAGGGAAAATAAAGTCAGCCGCGGACTCATGGATATGGCTTCTGCGAATTCACTTATTACGGATTCCGCTGCCGCTAGTTCTTCCTGGGGAGGAGGCAAACGAGTGAATAATGGTTCCTTAAACATTGGACCAAACGGAGAAGTGAATATGCCTATCTGGCAAAAATTTAAGGCAGCGGGTAAAATGACAGGCTGTGTTACAACCGTTCCTATTACCCATGCAACGCCTTCCGGATTTTGTGTAAACAGCAAAAGCAGAAATGCTCAGCCTGAGATTGCCGTAAATTATATGTCGCTGAAATTTGATGTGATGATGGGCGGTGGTCACGAATTTTTTTCCAAAGATACGCGGGAAGATAAAAGGGATCTTTATGCCGAATATCGCGCTAATGGCTTTCAGGTCGCTAATAACCGATCTGAAATGATGGCCCTAAATAACGAAAAACCCATTCTTGGAGTGTTCTATAAAGATGGTTTGCCTTACTCAGTGGATAGGGAAAACAGCAAAGAAGTTGCTGACCAGATTCCGTCGTTGGCTGAAATGACCATGGTGGCTATCAATAAAATGAAGAACGCTAAAAATGGCTTCGTTCTTCAAGTGGAGGGTGGTAAAATCGATTGGGCTGCCCATGCCAACTGTGCCGCCGGTCTCATTTATGACCAGATTGCTTTTGATGAGGCAGTTAAAACAGCTATTGACTTTGCAGAAGCTGATGGAAATACGCTGGTTATAATTACTACTGATCATGGAAATGCCAATCCGGGACTTGTAGCGGGAAGTAATGTGAATGCCAATTTTGATTCCCTTCACACTTACAAACATTCTAACGAATGGATTCTTCGTGGCTTTACGCCGGAATCAACGCTGGCGCAAATAAAAGAACGGGTAAATTTTGCATCTAATATTAATTTAACAGACGAGGAGGCTAAAACACTACAGAACTATTATCTGAAGTTGACGAAAGGAGAGGATGGTATTTATAATTATGCCAATTTGCCCTTCCGCACCTTAGCTGAAATACAAAAATCGAGGACCAGTGTTAGCTGGATAAGTATGGATCATTCTTCAGATTATGTAGAATTAGCTATGTTTGGCCCGGGTAGTGATAAAATGAAACCCTTCATGAAAAATACCGAATTGCACTATTTCATGTTGGAAGCAGCGGAAGTGGAAGGTTGATAAAAGGGTTGGATTAGTCTGAAAACAATGTTTGCTTTTATTCGGTTTTCCAAAATAACAAAATAATTTTGCTCTCCTGAAAGCAGAAATACAAATGAATATGGGTTCAACACAAAACGAATTTTCATTACTTTACTTTCGTGTCTGTCTGCAAAATATTGAATGTGCTGGGAATGTTTGTATTGCTTGTTTTTTAGAATTTCATTCAACAACTCTTCAGCATTTGAATAAATTTTACCCTGCTCTTGTAATTCGTCAAATGTAACAATGTTTTGTTTTTTTGGAGTGAATTGCTTGAGTAATCCTTTGCTCAGAAATTGAAATTTCACGCTCTCAACCACCTCTTTGTTAATACGGATAAACTCCAATATGATAAATACCTTCCAAATACTTTTGGATTTGTTCATCAGTAAGTTTCAGATATAACTTTTTTGTAAAATTCTGAAATGTACCTCCATTCATTTTATGTACCCGAAAACGATAAAGGTCATAAAAATAGGCTGGCATATAACCCGATTTGTTTCCTTTCTCCCAACGAACAGCAAAATCATCTTCATGTCCTTTGAATAGGGAGTGGAAGATATTGATGTGTTCTTGATGATTTTGAATTATCATTTTTTATGTCCCAAAATGTCTCACGTTATATTTTCGTGTACCAAATCTAAGGCATATGGTACGCGTTTTATTTTCTTGGGACAACTTGGTACACGATTTATTTCATCCTTTTTTCAGTAAATTATAAAGTTTGGTATTGACGTAAATGACCTCTTTACCTTTCTGTTGTGATTTCAAAATTCCTATTTCCTCAAGACCATTTAAATATCTTGATGCTGCTTTCCTTTCAATCCCCAAATTATTGACCAAAAACTCAATCTTGCTATATGGATGGATAAAAAGCTGCTCTATCAAATCTTTCGAATATATTCTAGGTAACTTCTCCTGCACCAATTTTTGTGTTTCGTTGAACAGTAGATTAATTTTGTTGATTTGCTCAATTGTGCTTTGAGCTGTCTGTTCTATACCTTTGAGCATATACAGAATCCAATCCTCCCAATTATTCTTAGTCCGAACTTCCTGTAATAATCGGTAGTAATCACCTTTATTTTGGATAATAAAAGAACTCAGGTATAATACAGGTTCTTTTAACAGTCCTTTCAAAATCAGATACAAAACATTGATAATTCTACCAGTTCTACCGTTACCATCATAAAAAGGGTGGATACTTTCGAATTGATAATGTTGAATGGCTAGCTTGATTAATGGAGATACATCATCATGATCATCATTTAGGTACTCCTCCAAATTTTTCATCAAATCACTTATCGTATAAAAATTATCAGGAGGTGTATAAATAACTTCATTAGTCAGATCATTAACTAATGCGGTACCTGGAAGTCTTCTAAGTCCAGCATTGTTTTCTTCCAACTCTTTTTGAATAGCAATTATTCCGTTTGTATTAAGAAACCCCTTCTCCTTGATTAAGAGTGTTCCCATAAGAAGAGCCTCTCGGTATCGTAAAACCTCTTTAGTTGCTACATCAGGTTTAGCCGATTTCGCATATAAAGCTTGATATAGTTTGTCTTGAGTTGTAATCACATTTTCAATTCCAGAACTCGCTTGTGCTTCTTTTAAAATCACAACATTGATAAGAATGTTCGGATTTGGTAATGTGTTTGTAAGACCCTTTAATTCAGCCAATGCCACAGCAGATTTGCTTTCCTGTTTTAGGATTGAAATTGTTTCTACCAAAGATTCTTTTGGAGGAAGAAGAGGTAAATCGTTAAATGCTTTATTTGGCTTTATTGTCATTTCTTCCTATTCGCTTTAATATATTTGGCCTTTTCCTCTGCTACTTTCAGTGCTTCAATTCCTAAATCTTCGTCTTGAATTTCATATAAAATCTTGTCGCTAAGGAATGAAACCAAAAGGTCGTCTGCGTTATAGTCGTATATGTTCGCAAGTTTAAGAACTACCTCTTTTGTAATTCTGCGTTCCCCACGTTCCATTTTGCTCAAAATAGCAACATCAATGTCGAGTAATGCAGCAACTTTCCGCAATGGAAGTTCCTTTTCTTCTCGAATGTGCCTTAACTTTTCGCCTATTGTTTTTGTTGACATAAAACCTATTGACATAATGTGTCAAAATTAGAAAAAGATTTTTGATTTGTCTCCACTTATTTCAAATTATTTTCAACATTCTGTAGTGTATTGGGAAATTGGCTCTTTTACAAAACTTGGGTTGTGGGTCAGCAGCTGCGGTTTTGCGTTCGGGCGGGCTTTTAGCACTAAACTTTATTTAAAGCACCACATTTCAAATATAGCAAAAAGTATCAAGCAGAGCACTAGACGTGCCTGACAAAACCGCTGTTAGCTACTGGGCTCTAATTAGATATTTTCTTCACCAAACTCAGAATTTCATCAGGTTTTTCCAAAGGACTAATATGACCACCTCCAATAATGATCGTTTCAATGTTTGGAGGCGCAGGTACATAATCTTCGACTCCTTTCAGAGCAACCGCTCTAACCTTTAAGTTTTTGATTAATTCGCTCGCATCATCAGCATCAATAATTACCGCTTTGTCCGTTTGTTTAATCTGTGCGTTTGACAACAAATTCATGGGGCGTTTTAGGTCATCGATTAGCGTAGGATTTTCTTTTAATGATGTCTTTCCGAACAATGCTTTAGCCACTTGTTTCGTGTAAAAATTCCTAAATATCAACATCGAATGCTGAAGTACGAACGTGATCTTTTGTTTTTTTGTTGCTGCAAGAAACGGCATATTACAAAGCAATACATTTTCAAATCGCTCCGGTTGCCTAGATGCTGCTCTTAAAATAGTCATACTGCCCCACGAGTGTCCGACGGCAATTACTTTAGCAATCTGTAAGCTATCTAGAATTTCAAGAAGCATATCGGCACAATCGTTTAGTGTCCAATCTGTTTTTGTTATTTCCTTACTCAAACCGTGAAATGGCATGTCCACGGAGAAAGTGCTTCGGTCTTGGATGGAATTAATTACCTTATCCCACAGGTGGTGGTCAAAATACACGCCGTGAAGGAACATAATGGGCGTTTTATCTGAATTAGTCAATTTCTGACAGACGGCTATTTTGCCAAGATTTGTGTGAATCATTTTATTTCTGTTACACGTTTATTCATCTCCATATTAATTACTTACGGATGGCGCTTGCTTGATGAAAGCCGTTTGTTTCAATTGATCAACCATGAATTTTGACAAATCACTTAGAGTGATAGATAGTTTGAGCCCTTTACCATCGAGTGTAGCGTTACACCTTCCTTTCGCTGGTTTATCAACGATATTGGGACAACGAACAATCGTCCAATCGAGGTTGCTATTCATGATGATGGGTTCCATGCGGTTTTTATCTTCGATGATGACTTTCAGCCATTTCATGAAATAAGGAAGAATGATTTTGGTAAAAAACCACGGCTGAAAAGCAATGCTATTTCCCGCTCCAACATTACTCATGGCAATCAGGCGTTTAATTTTTTTATTCTGCATTTCATCGACAATGATTTTCGTTGCATCGGAAATAAATGTGGTTGGTTTGCCGTCTCCTTTACCACTAACTCCCAGGCATTGGATAACCGCCTCTTGATGGTGCAAAACGGAAGCAACTGTTTGTGTATTTAACACATTGCCTTCAACAATAGTCAGGTTCTGGTACTTGATTGGAATTTTGGATGCATCACGCACCAGAATGGTTACTTCATGACCTTGTTTAATGGAATTTGCTAATATCGCCTGACCTGAAAAGCCGGTAGCACCGAATATGATTACTTTCATTTGTATCTTTTTGTTTGATACAAAGTTCCGTAAGATTGATGCTTTCGACCTGACACAAATGTGTCAAAATGAATTCTTGGATTTTATGTTGAATAAATTCCATTCGTTTTCTTCCAGCAAAAATAGGTAGATAGACAAAGTCCCAATCCCACCGGAGCCATTAGAATATCCGGCGTCACAAGATTTCCTGTTGCAAAAAAACCAAAGATTGCACCTATAAAATCAAAAGTAAAACCTGCATAAGCCCATTCTTTAATCCATTTGAAGGGAGAAAACCACAAGGCGATAATTCCAGAAATTTTCAAAACTCCGAGCAGATAAAGCAGGTAGGCGGGCATCTGTATAAGCTCCATGGAATGAACAACAGTTTCATTCAAGGTTAATTCTCCGACTGCACTAAAAAGCATGAATGACGAGAATATTACTTTGAGCGTGGTGTATAGTTTTTTGTTTTTCATGGTTAGAATCAATATTTAAATATGAGTTTAAAAATTATACCCAAACCTCAATGAACCTAACATAAAAGGTGTTTCACCCACTTCTTTAGTTAGGGTTTTATTCTCGTAAATAGGCCATGGATTTGATTTGTAAAGCACTTGAGCAACGCCAAATTGTGGCAGGATATAAAATCTCTTTTTAGCAAACTCAAATTTATAACCGATGTATCCAGTGCCTAACCAGTCAAAGCTGTTGTAGGTTTTTCCCGTAGTTACGTGGTTTTGTAATACGCCCAAACCAGTAGTTTGTGAAAATTCGAGATGTAGCCCTTTCCATAAATATTGGCGGTATCCACTGGCAATACTGTAATCGGCAAATCGACCTTCTGTGGCACGATCTCTTGGGAAATCAATGTTTAATCCTACATACATATCACCTCTTAGATGTCCTTTCTCCCAAAGTTTGATGGTGAAGTGTGTACGTGTTGTTTGCACTAAAAATGGCCAAAGAATATCGGTTTCAATGGCATATTTACTTTCTTTTTGTTCAGTTTGAGCGAAACTGGAAGATAAAATGAGGCTAATTATTCCAAAAACGATCAGGGATTTTTTCATTGTTGTTGCATTTTAAAATGATGCAACTAAATTATTTTAGCGTTCTACCAATCCACTGAACAAATGTTAAGAAAGTAGATTGTTGAAAATTTAGGCACTGTCTTTTGTCTTGCTATTGCATTCGGTATGACTTATTCATTTTTTCTTCGCGAATTTATCCAATGCGTTTCGATAAGAAATATCTAGAAGGTGTTTCACCAAATCTAAGTTTTCACTGTCTGGATTATTGATACAAACCCAACCCAACCAAGCATAAATTGGGTGAGGCAGAACTAATCCTGTAATGGTAAAATCAAAATCAAGTTCAACGATATTGCCTTTTGCAGGTCGCTTAGGCATTTCCCCAAATAAGAATTGATATTGCTTTTTGCCTACACCAATACTCAAACGATAAATTCCGTCTCTGTCTAAACTAGATGCCTTATCATTCGGACCGTCACTTTCTTTAATAGAGACAAAGTATATTCCCTTTGGCAATGAATCATCGGGATTATAAAAGAAACTACGTTCACGATACGCATCTGCTACGATTACACCTTGATAGTTGTCTAAAATCCAATGTTCTAATTGCTTTGCGTTCATACTTAAGTATGTCTGAAAACTTTTACCCGTATCATTTACTCTTTGTTAATTGAAGTCCAATGTACACTAAATGCCAAAATGAGTTTTATAGAAAAGAACTGCATTATCAGTTGGGCCAAAGGGTCGTTATAATTTAAAAGAGTAGATAGAATCAAGGACAAAAGCAAAAGTGTTACAGCAACTATTCTTTGATTGTTGGAGGATTTTAAACGCAAGACAATGATTGAGCAAGCCAGCGTATATAAAGATATACCCAAAATCGCTACTAACTCATCTGGGAAAATCCAAATTAATAGCAATGGTTGTACCAGGTGGAAAAGAACAAATAAATACCGTTTTCTTAATGATTCGGCATAATAGTTATTTGTCCCTGACGTAAAGTTAGCAATAACGCCACCTCCAATATCAAGGGCGAGGATCGTGAGTACCATTTTTTTAATAACTGAAAAGTCTGCATTCCATTTAAACAAAAGGGTCAGACAAGCTAAAGATACAGAGCCAATTACAATGGCCAACAAGTCCAAACCTGTGGTTTCACGTCCGAATAGTTCACGATAAAACCGATGAACCTTAATCTTGTTTCTTTGAACATTTAACATAGGAACAAAAGTAGTTAATTAGTACCTCACCTCTCTTTTTGACCTAAATTGCGAGCTATTTTCAACCAATCTGCTCTATGTTTTTCAGTTGACAATTTAACCGATCCAAAATAAGTAGTTTTGACAGGGCTTATTCCTGAGAACCCTAAGATTCCTTTTCGCATGATTTTTCCTCCCGGATCTCCAATGATCCACTTGTAATACCAGGGCGGTGCATCCATTGTAGAAATGATTCTTGCTGATTTTCCTGTTAACAACTTATCCCAGCCAACGATTTTTTTGCCCATGCGGTCGTGATACTTGAAGGCAAAACCGGGTGAAAATACCATTTCAAAAAACAAACGCAACAAGGCAGGTAAACCACCCCACCAAGTAGGATAAACAAATACTAAATGATTCGCCCAAGAAATGAGCTCTTGTGCTTTTAATACATCACCTTCGGGTTCATATATTTTTTCATGCCCGTAACGCAGGTATTTATCCAGTTCCATATCCCGCAAATTTAGGATTTGAACCTGATGACCGAAGGAACATGCGCCCTCTTTGTATGCCTCTGCTAATGCGGAACAGAAACTATTTACCCTGTTGTGTGCATTGATAATTAGTATATTCATTTACTTTGATTCAAGTTTTTTTACAAAGTTGAAAAACATGGTTGGCATCACACTGAACAAATGTTAAGAAATCACTTCTGCAACTCTTTTCTCAATCTACTCAAATGCTGAGGTGTGATACCGAGAAACGAAGCAGTGTATTGAAGGGGAACGCTCAGAAGAATCTCCGGGTTTTCTTTGAGCATTTTTTCATATCGTTCGTGAGCCGATTGAGATTGCAACATCATGATTCTTTTTTCCATGATAATGAAAAGATTTTCTGCAATAATCCGTCTAAAAATCTGCATCTTAGGAATTAAAATACTTAACTCTTCTATGTCTTTTTTTGATATTACCCGCAAAACCGTGTCCTCCAATGCCGTTATGTTTTCGTGAGTAGGTGTATTGGTTAAGAAGCTGGTAAATGCCGAGACAAAACTATCTACTGTTACAAAGAAACAAGTAACCTCATTTCCCGCATCGTCAATGTAAAAATTACGCAGTTTTCCTGAAACTACAAAAGCCACTTGATCACAAACTTTCCCTTGTTTTATCAAAAAATCACCTTTGGACAGCTCCATTTTTTTAAATGCATTTTCAACGCACTCTTTCTCAGGTTGAAGTAATGCTATTATCTGATGTATGTATTCTGATACCATCATTGAGAAATTTTCAATTTATTTACAATTTGATATATTCCATCAACCCTTCGCTAATTTCTGCCGAATTCGTGTCAGCGTTTGTCGTTCCATTCCCAAAAAAGAGGAAAGATGTGATAGTGATACACGATTGAACAAATCCGGATTTTCTTTAATGAAATCGAGGTAACGTTGTTCTGCCGTATCGAAAAGAAAGCTCTCAATACGTTTTTGCTGAAATTTCAGGACCTCTTCTGCTATTAAGCGGCCGTAGCGCTCGATATCAGGGAATTTGTCATATCCCGTTTGAATATGATCGTAAGAAAGATTGACAAGAATGGTAGGTTCAATGCACTGGAAGTAATATTTACCCGGAGTTCGGGTAATGAATGCGGTGTAATGCGTGGCATACCTGTTCTCTTGAACAAAATTAACTGTAATCTCATTGCCTTGGTTATCTATATAAAAAGCGCGTATCAATCCCTGAAAAACAAACCCAATTTCTTGTTGTATTACATTGGCATGGATAAAAAAATGCTTAGGTTGTAACTCAACAACCCTTAGTCCACTTTTCAAGTAATTCAATGCAGTATGAGACACGTTGGGGCAAAGTGTTCTGACAGCATTTAAATAGGTATTCACCGCTTTTTCCAATAGATTCAATTCATGGTTAACTGCCTCTTGGTCATGATGCTATAAGGTTAACGTTATTACGGAGTGGATGGATTAATCATTTTATTCCTTTTTGCTTATTTATTACATTTACGTTCATTCAAATCTAGTGTTTAATTACTTACACCAACTCAAAATGTCAAGTCCATTTTCCTTTTAACAATCATTAATCCAGTCATAATAACCAGGTATATTACCATTTGATCAAATCAAACTCATCTGTATTTAGCCTTAACCATGAAAATTAGTTTAATTTATTCTAACATGACAAATCAATAGAATTCTTTAGAGCACATTCATCCATAAAATTTTCAGGATGTTTATATACCTGCGTACAACTGGAAGTAGAAGTTAACCCTTAAAACGGGACTAGAGGAATACCTAATAATTGTCCATTATTGACCTTGACCTAAAGAAAAGGCAGGTTTTCCATCAAAAGAATATAGGTTTTCCGTTTTAATTGTGTCAATGTCTTCCAAAATTGCATTTTGTAATAGCTGAATAATATGTTCTTTTGTCATTATAACCCTTTCATCAGGTTTAAACCTGCATCTCCAATGATCTGTACAAAATGTTTCTTTAAATCCATTAGGCCAAACTTTAATTCCCCGGTTGGTAATCATACTCAAATGAATTCCAGCAAATTCCATTTTTTTAATTTTTTCTGCTAATTCATTAGGGTCACATCCCGGCCAGTGTATGAACAGGTCTAATCCTTCCAATACTTTTTTTGCAGCTGGTCTTCGTTGATATTTGGGTAATTGCATTGCCTTAGAATGGGAGAAGTTAACTGCTTTTAAGATTGTTGGATTATGACCCAGGTTTTTAATTATGGCTTTAGTAAATGCTTTGGTTCCAACCTTTTCCTTACTAATGTTTTCTTTATAAATATCATAGGTGTGTATTCCATCTTCCATTGTTTTTAACCATGCATTGTGGATCTTCTCCGCTATATCATTTTGTCCGATATGGTTTAGCATCATTATACTCCCCTGTAATAATCCGGAAGGGTTAGCTATATCTTGTCCTGCTCTTCTAGGTGCAGAACCATGTATAGCTTCAAACATTGCACATTCCTCACCTATATTAGCTGAACCGGCAAGCCCTACAGATCCAGTTATTTGAGCAGCTATATCGGAAAGGACATCCCCATAAAGATTTGGCATTACAATGACATCAAAAGCCTCTGGGGTATCAGCCATTTTTGCTGCTCCTATATCAATAATCCAATGTTCATTTTCGATTTCCGGGTATTCTTTGGCTATTTCATCGAACACTTCATGAAACAGTCCGTCAGTTTGTTTCATGATATTGTCTTTGGTAAAACAGGTCACCTTTTTACGATTTTGCTGCTTAGCATATTCGAAAGCATATCGTATTATTTTTTCACATCCCGGCCTACTTATGAGTTTCAAGCACTGAACAACTTCATCCGTTTGTTGATGTTCAATACCAGCATATAAATCTTCTTCATTTTCTCTTACAATGACGACATCCATAATCGGGTGTTTGGTGTCAACATAAGGATACAAACTTTTGCAAGGACGAATATTGGCATATAATCCAAGGAATTTACGGGTACTTACATTTAAACTCTTATAACCTCCTCCTTGTGGCGTAGTAATAGGTGATTTCAAAAATACTTTATTCCGTCTGATACTTTCCCAGGATTCTGGCGCAATTCCTGAAGCATTGCCAGAAAGGTAAACTTTTTCACCCACTTCTATTTCTTCAATTTCAATTTTTGCTCCTGCTGCAAAAAGAATTTCTAAGGTGGCATCCATAATTTCTGGACCTATACCATCACCTTTAGCTACCGTAATTTTTTTCATTTTAAATCTATATTGGTTTTATTACCGCAAAATTCTAATTTGTATCCATATATTTTTATTTATATAATTTCATATATACATAAATTAAATTTATTAAAAAGTCAATATCCTGTTTTATTTATTTGAATAAAAATTTAAAAAACATTGCGCGTCAACCAGACGGAAAGCGTACACACACAAGGCTGTCTGGCTTTCGGAGTTTCTGTTTGTGTACTACAGATTTTATTTTTTGAAGGGTCGTTGCTTGATGCCAAGGGTGTCAAACACCTGCTTTAACTTCTGTTCTGGGAGGGAACATTTCTTTACGGATATTTCCTGCTCGGCCTTGGAGGTTGCATAATTCGGTGATATGATGACCGGATTATCCAATAAAGTCCTTAGCGAAAAAATCACATAGGTCGGTATCATCACAAATGAAAGGTTCACAAGCTTTAATTAATTCTTCGGAAAGAGGTTGAAATGTACAAGAATTCTCTAAAAAAGACAGTGGAAAGAATTACTTCATTTTTGCTTTTTCCAATATTTTATTCGCGGATGAAACTTGCTTTGAAAAATCCACAGAACCTCTTTTTTTTGTTTCAGCATCAGCTTTTAGAATGAAAATTTTAGCCACCTTCTCCGTCAATGTTGGGATACTCTTTTGTTTATACTATCAGAGTGGAATATAGGATAAATTAACTTAAAGTCAACGCTCAACGACTCGTTCAACAGAAGCACTGGCAGGTCGTTATACAGAATTTTTACAGTCAAATTTTGCCATTATAGTCAGCAGGTATTTAAGTCTTGATATGTTCTGTTCTACTTTCAAGAATAAAACACAAACAAGGTACATTTCAGGTAGTGATAAAATGAAACCCTTCATGAAAAATATGGTTGATGAGAAAAAGTGGATTTCAATCTCAAGTGGCTCACTTTTACCTGGAATATCCTTTCAGCCAGCGTTTGTCCTTGGTCATTGTTATTTTAGCAAGAAATACATCCCTATTTTCTTGTTTTTTAGTTTTTCCTTCGCTGTGTCCACTATATAATAGACCATCGGAATTAAAAATACGGTCAAAATAAGGGAGGAAAGAAGTCCGCCAATGATTACCCAGGCAAGTCCATTTTTCCATTCTGCCGCTGTTCCTGTCGCCATTGCGATAGGAAGCATGCCTACAATCATTGAAAGTGTTGTCATAAGGATTGGTCGCATTCGACCTTTTCCTGCAATGATTAACGCTTCTTTAAAAAATTTACCTTCTGCTTTTAATTGGTTGGTAAAATCTACAATTAGAATAGCATTTTTCACCACTAACCCCATTAGCATTATCAAGCCAAGTAAGGCGAACAAACTCAAATTACTTAACGATAAATTCAATGCGAAAAATGCCCCAATGCCTGCAACTGGTATTGATAATAAAACGACTAATGGATAAATAAAATGATCATAAAGTGCTACCAAAATGAGGTAAATCAGTAAAAACGAAATGAGTAAAACTGAACCTAATGCACCGAAACTATCATTCTGTCTTTTGATATCGCTACCCCAGGTCATCTGAATTCCATTTGGTAGCGGATTTTCTTTGAGATAAGCCACCACGTCGTCGGCTACCGTTCCCGATGGTCTTCCCAGTGCGTCAGAAGTTAGTGTAATTGCTGGTTGGCGGTCCTTTCTTTCCAATAATGAAGGAGAATTACCTTGCTCAACGATGGCAAATTGTGAAACTTCCACGGGCAAACCCATTGGGTTAATGATGGAAAGTTGTTGCACATCTTCAAAATTTTGCCGGCTAAACTCATCTAACCAAATTCTCACAGGATATTCTGTTCCATTTTCGGTTAGGGTCGCATCGTCATTGCCAGTAAATGCTGTTCTTAGATTCATGCCTATGTAAGCGGTTGTTAAACCTAATCGCTGCATTTTATCTTTGTCAGGAATAATTTTGTATTCGGGATTTCCAGCTTCAACGGATAAGCGAACATTATCTGCACCGGGAATATTTTCAATCATTGCTTTCAGATTATTTCCGCTTTGCATCACTTGATTTGAGTTGCTTCCGCTTAATGTAATTTCAATGGGCGCTGAACGAGGTATTAACCCCAATGCGGCCATTGAATAATTAATACCCGTAAACTGGGTTTTTAATTCTTCCCGGAGCCTCTTCATAAACGCTTCAGTAGGAAGATTTTTTAATTCTTTTTTAGGTTTTAATTGAATGGTAAATTCTGTTTTGTTTGCCGAACCAACTCCTAAACTTCCTATTCCTGTGCTTGGTCCACCAACATTGCTGAATACCGTTGCCACTTCAGGTTGCTGGATGATGTACGTTTCAATTTTTTGAGCAATTACATTATTTTGATGAATAGATGTTGATTTATCAAACTCTAAAGCCATTCTGAATTTCCCCTGATCGCCTGTTGAGATTAGTTCTTTACCTATTATACCTTGTTTCATAATGCCTAAAGTCATCACAAAAAGTAAAAATACAAAGCTTGTAAAAATTAGTTTGTGGCTTAGGACCCATTCCAATTGTCTGCCATACCAATTTGTGAAATTTTCTAATTGATGCTCAAACCAAAGCAAGAAACGATTGAAAAAGTTAGTCGGCTGTAAGTCTTCTTTCTTTCCAATACGTGAAACCAACCAAGGCGTAAGCGTAAAACTGACCAATAAACTAGTGAGTGTTGAGGTTACTACCACTACCGAAAATTGTTTGAGCATATCGGCAACAAACACTTGTATAAAAAGAATTGGTAAGAAAACAACTACATCAACCAACGTGATTGACAATGCTGCAAATCCTATTTCCATGCGACCGTCCAATGCTGCCGTTCGTTTATCTTTTCCACGGTCCAAATGTTTTTGAATATTTTCCAAAACCACCACCGCGTCATCTACCAAAATACCAATTATTAAAGACATTGCGAGTAAGGTCATTAAGTTTAGCGTGTAGCCTAAAAGCCACATTACGGCAAATGCAGTAACTAAAGAGGTTGGAATGGCAACGATAACAATGAACGAGTTTCTGAAGCTTCTTAAGAATAAAAGCATCACCAGTGAAACCAGTATTACGGCTAATATTAGATCATACACAACAGAATTAACGGCCGCAATCGTATTGTCTGTGCTATCGTCCGCAATAATAAATGCTACCCCAGCACTGGCATTTTGTTCCTCAATAGATTTAAACTTTTCACGAACTAAGGTTGAAACATCCACAGCATTTGCATCACCCTGTTTTTTCAACATTAAGCCAATACCATTTTTACCATTGTAACGACTGACAGAAGTTGTTTCCTTTATGCCATCCATAACAACGGCAACATCTTTTACATAAACCGGACTTCCTAAAACAGGCATCGCCACCTGAACATTTTTAATGTCTTCCAGAGAGGTAAACTTTCCCGTCAAACGAACTGAATTACTTTCCTTATCGGTTTGAACTTTTCCTGCGGGTAAATCAAGCCCTGATTTATTAATTGCTTCAACCACCTGAATCATAGAAATTTTGTACAGTTTCAGTTTGTCTTGATTTATTTTTACCTGTATTTCTCTTTCTTCACCTCCTAGAACGGTAATCTCTGCAACGCCTTTTATTTGTTGAATTTGAGGCAGATAATCATCTTTCATTTTTTGATAAAACTCAGTGGACGACAAATTACTTGTTGCACTAATGGACATTATAGGTAAATCATTTGGCGAAACTTTACTCATCAAAGGACTTAAAATATCTTGCGGTAAATCTTTACGGATATTGTCAATATAGCGTTGGGCATCCTGCATTGTTTTATCTAAATCTGTTCCATATTTCAGATTTGCAATGATGATAGATGCGTTAGGTAATGATTTTGTTACCAGGTAATCTACGCCTTCCAGGTTAGATAAGGCATCTTCTATTTTTCGTGAAACTGATGTTTCAACTTCGTTTGGTTCAGCCCCTGGATATACTGTTTTAATGACAACCACTTGTTGATTAAAATCAGGCATTAACTCGTAACTCAAATTTTTATAGCCGATGAAACCTAATAAAGTTAATACGCTGAAGAGCACAATTATCAGCGAAGGACGTTTAATTGAAATTTCTGTAATATTCATTTGTCGCTGATTTTATTTAACAATAATATTTGCACCGTCATAAAGATTTATAAATCCATTGGTTACAATTACATCTCCCTCTTTCAAGCCACTCGATACAACCACTTTGTTCTGTATATTTTTTGAAATAGTGATGTTTTGCATAACAGATTTACCATTTTTAATCAAATAGACTTGAGGTTGAATAGCGGTACCAACCATGGCAGATGCAGGAATAATAATTCCCATTTCCTGGCTGGCATTTTCCAAATTCACCTTACCAAACATCCCTGATTTTATTTTCAAATCTGACGTATTATTCAAAGTAAACTGAATAGGAAAACTACTACCTATATTCGCTTTGCTGCCAATCATAGTCACTTTCCCTGTAAATGAAATTTCAGGATATGCATCTGCTGTTATGGTATAGCTATGATTTAATTTGAATTGTCTCAAATCATTTTCAGGAACATTTACGGTAAATTTTAAATTTGTAATGTCCGTTATTTGAAGTAATGGAACTCCGGGTGCTGCAAATGCCCCTTCTTCACTTAGTTTTGCAGTAACAACACCTTGAAAAGGAGCTTTAATAGTAGTTTTGTTTATTTGTTCGAGTAAAATGGCTCTCTGCACTTTTGCAGATTTTAAACCTAATTCCGCTTTCTCTAATTGGACACCTTGTATGGCATCTGCTTTAGCCAAAATGATAAAACGTTTTACATCTGCCTCCAATCCTTCTACCTGAACATCAATAGTTTGCACTTGCAGTTTCAATAATGAATTATCCAATAGCACTAAAGTTTGACCTTTGATTACTACGCTTCCAACGTCAACTAAAAGTGTATTTATCTTCCCTTGTAATTCGGCACTTATTTTAGTTTCCTTGTTCGGTTCAAATGTTCCTGAATACGAATATTTGGCATTTACATTTTCAACATGCAATGTATCTGCCTGAACATTGACAGCCTGTTCTTTGTCATATTCATAAATCTTATTCTGAGTAATTTCTTTGTTGGACTTCAACTTAACCACCATAACGGCTATGATTGCCAATGGTATGATGACATATAAAACCTTTTTTAGGATGGATGATTTTGTATTCATTGTGAAAATTATTTTGTTAATGAAATATTTCCGGTGAATTTTTTAAGTTCTAAATCTGCCTTTAGATAATCAATGACCGCGGATAAATACGTTTGTTGAGCTTCTCGTAACGAATTGTCAGCAAGCAGAATATCTGTTAAAGTAGCCGTGCCTAGTTTCTGTTGAATAATGGTTTGCTCATAAATTATTTGTGCCAGTTGGATCTGTTCTATTAAAGTTTCCACCGTATTTTTGGCTGTTTTCCTTTGGAGTTTTGCATTTTCGACTTGCAAATAATTTTGTTCGTTAATTAATCCCATTTGAAGCTCATTGTTTTTTAGTTCAAGTGTTTTCTGATTAATTTTTCGTTCTGTTACCGTCCCACTAAATAAAGGATAGGACAACTGAATACCTGCAAAACCAATGGGATAGAAATCTAAAAAACCATTAGGTTTACCGTTGTAACCAAAACCCGTGGTGCCATAATTAGCCAATAAGTTTACAGAAGGCAGATATCTGGACTTGTTAAGTGTATTTAATTCAAGACCCAACCAACGGTTTTTAATTACTGCCATACGAAAATCCAATGTGGATAAAGATGAATACTCAAAAGAGTTTTCGTAAAGTATGTTGGTTTCAATCTGTAAGTTATTTTCTAAAGAAAGTCCTATGGTAAATTTCAAGGCATTTAATACTTGCTCATATTTACTTTTTACACCTACTTTTTGCGACGTTAATTGAGCTGCCTGTAATTTTACTTTACTAACATCTGTTCCCTTTACAAGTAATTGTTCGTTGAGCAGTTGCATATTTTTGAATAGTCGTTCAGCATTGATCAAGTTGCTGTCAATAAAAGCCAGCTGATGATGCAGAATTTGTGCGTTATAATACAGATTGGAAATGTCAAAAAAGATTTGCTCTTCTAATTTTTGATATTGCAGTTCGATCCATTCCGAGGCTATCTTCGTTGTTTGAATAGCTCCGTAAAGTTGCGGATTATACAAAGGCATAGAAAGTTGCAGGCTTAGATTGATGTTGTGCGGAACGCCAAATTGAGCCGCTCTAAATTCGCCTTCTGGCGCAGCAGGATTTAATGCATTGAGCGGCAATAGCTGATAAGGCAAGTTTGTAAAGTATTTATAATCAGCATTAGCTGTCACTTTTGGATTGAGGTTGGCTTTGGCTTCTTTTTCTCGTTGTTCTCCAATGGCTATATCATTTCGGTTCACTTGCAGCTTTTTATTGTAAACCTGCGCTGTGTCAATACATTGTTGTAGAGACCATACTTGTGCTTGTACCGATTGAAATCCTATGACTATTAGTAATAGAACGATACAAGGTTTGTGAATATTTACTAACTTCATTTATCAAAAAAATTTACTTGATGAGTACTAAAAAATTCCTAGGTAGTTTTTATTAGCATTAAGACCGATTGTATCATATTATCTCCTTCTATGCTTATGTCAAATTGAAAGTTGGTAACTCTCCATTTAAACATTTGCAACCGGAAAGTTCCCATTACGATATGCAATAATTCATCAGGTTTTATGGCATTGGTAAATACCTTCTTTTGTTGTCCTTCTAAAATAATAGGCATTAAGTGCTTCATTTTTACACCCATTATTTTCAATATTGTTTCGTTAATCCGTTGACTTTCTTCCAACAGACCGTCAGAAAAAACCGCCACTACAAAGTGAGGATTCATTTTAAAGAAGGAAAACTGATTTTGAAAAAGCGTTGTGAATTTTTCTTCGGGTGATTGTTCACTGGAAATTGCCTTTGTATAGCGTTCGTCCATACTTTTAGCAAGGAATTCAAGTAATGCAATTATTATTTCTTCCTTGCTTGTAAAGTGTCTGTAAATAGCACTTTCAGAAAACTTCATTTCTTTAGCAAGGTTCTTAATGGTTAAACCACTTACTCCCGAAGTAGTAAGTATTTTTCCTGCCGCCTTGATAATTTCAAGTTGTCTATCTGAAATTTTTACTGTGCCCGTCATATTGTAATTTTTTAAAGTTCACCTTTTTCTCCGTTTACCCAACGCATCATCATCACGCGTTCTTGCGGAGTTTGTCTCTTAAGTTAGTAAGTAGATATCCAATCAGAATATTTAAAAAGTCAAACAGGCTCCCC
>Ga0129324_10000809_pt1 | contig 21653 bp, 19 predicted proteins | sample CPBDNA_7_FD_96879 | JGI IMG/M metagenome (GOLD analysis project Ga0129324, IMG submission 96879) | Freshwater to marine salinity gradient microbial communities from Chesapeake Bay, USA - CPBay_Spr_15_0.2_DNA | ecosystem: Environmental > Aquatic > Marine > Coastal | place: USA: Chesapeake Bay... | reverse complement strand
GTCCGTCCTCGTCCATGTCTTCCAAATTTAAGCGTGCGTCCAGCCGCGTCGAGAGCCATCCCTCAGCGACAAGTCCGACCGAGCGGTAGCGACTTGGGCGTTGGTACGAATCGTCCAGACATTGCAGACAGTGTTCGGCCCGCCACATTCTTCGTTGTGTTGTTATTGTATGTTTTCTATTTTCCCTCTTTGTTTCACGTTCCCATAAAAAAAAAGGAGTGAACGGAGGGCATCGATCGTTACAACAATAGTGCAATCGGTCGCTCGCGTGCAATCTCACTGTCCTTGAAAGGGGGGACTCTCTGCATCTCGTGAGACAGGAAAACGTTTTCCAGGGCGGCATCCACCCTGTACAACTTCTTGTGTTTCATATAAGGAAGATCTTCGTCGAAGATTCTCTTTATGAGAGGAACCTTCTCGCTCAATTGTTTTTTATGATGGATTGGCGGGGGCGGCGTGCTGAGAATTCGTTGCATTTGACAATCAACTCAAAGCCGTGCACCTGTTGAGGCGTTGATGTGACATCGCCGAGGCGGTGATAAAACGGTCTCCTATCTAATGTGTGTGCGCGAATCGTAAGTCGGCACGACCGTCCTCTCCTAGCGGTAGTCTCGCCAACCCGTGGTCGTCGATCATACAACGCTTCGTTTTGTGTGTAATGCATCCGAAATGAGCTGCGAGAATTTCTCGTATCAGCTGGACATCTTCCGTGTGTCTCAAATGGCTTGACAGCACTCTTAAAACGATGTCCTCCTCGAGGTCTGCATGAGAACCTTCCAACCCCACTAGCAAACGCACGGTGGAACAGCGGTCGTGAATCATGATGACGCCTGACAAGTTGACGTTGAGAAGTCTCCATATCGTCTGGGAAGGAACCTCTCTACAGTACACGTCCGACGCGATCATTCGCTCCGAGTTGACATGCCACGAATCAACTGCGTCGTATGCCATCACAAGGGCGGGGACAGACTCTAGTTCAGTGCTGTAGTGCCGCACGTCTCTCACGTCAGACGATTCGGCACGAGAATCGTGAGCCACACGTTGCACCGTGACGCTGTCGAGGCATGCCTGCAGCTTTCTTTTTTCGTGCACGTCGTCGCACAGCATGACCATCGACGTCGTTTGAGGCCTCGCAGTATACGCAGTGTCTCTTAGTGTGTGAATGTCGTAATCGGAGGCGACCGATGCGATAGCACTGTTTTCATCCGTAATGGAGTCGTTCGATTCATGCGCGCGCGCGACAGCAAGAATCGGAAGAGGTGTATCTATCAACTTCCAGAAAAGCGACGAAGCGTTTCTGTAGTGTCCGCGGCAGTACGTTCGTGCTGCGTCTTTCATCATATCAACGACCTGAGGAAAGTAGTCGTGCTCCTCTGCTGCCAAAAAACCGTATCGGTACCGACGTCGTTTCCAGAAGTCCAAACTCGAAAGACGCGGTACAGCGTGTGCAACAAACACGGTGTGGGGACGAACGCTCTCGTAGTATGCAAGGAGCATCTCCGCACAGTGAGGAGGTGCTGTGGAGAGCACACAAAGAACATCAATCAGACACCATGCAGACGCTGTACCACGCGATACGAGTGCGTCCAGAGTCGATGTTGCGCTCGTCGACAGTTCGTTTCTGATGACGCTAGGTCCGGCGATGAGCAGCGCTGCCACGACGACGCCCGCTGGATTTTTGAGCAGGACTACCTCCTTCGCAGATGCCGCTCTAGCACGGGCAGTCATTGTAGATTGTACGTTGTAAACAAGTTCCTCGGTGCCACGTGTGGTGTCGGAAAACGACGCAACGACTCTCCTTTTGAGAAGAAGAGCGATCGCTGAGGGAACACGTGACGGAGTTTCGTACGTCGTACGCACTACCTCATATTTCTCTGGCAGAATCACAGGATTGCATTCGTGCGGTGTGATACGATGCACCGTGAAGCACCTTCTGCCTGATATGCTTTGAAACGCCGTCAGGTGTGCATTTAATTCACGTCGAACGGTCGCGTCGATGCTCACGCCGTCAGAGACATGGACGTCTCTGACGCTCCGCGCTACGTCCGCTGCGTCGTTGAGAACCAGGAACGTCGTCCAGTTGTGCTGGCGCTTTTGGACATGTGGAAACAGCCACGACGTCACGGACGCGACGTCACGGATGGGTATGTACGTACAGCTCAACGCACCTGACGATTGGTTGGACTCGTTCGCTATTGCGCAACGCCAACGTGGACACGTCATGAACAGCTTCTTTCGAAACTTGTTCACATATTCGACGTCATACATGTCGTACATCGTACCTGATTAACATTGGAAAAAAAAAGAGAGCGAATTTGGACTTGCACAAGCACCATGGTCCGATGCCAGTTCGTGCATGTCAGGTGACCTGCATTTCGCTGACGAAGATTCGATGAACCCACCGTGACTTGTGCAGTCGTCCATTCTAAAAACTTATGAGACCTTGCAAACAATGGAGTGGGAGTGGCAAAGGCGAAAGCGAGCGCTGGAAATCGAAGAACTGAACGAACAAGGGTCCCTTGCTTCCGATCGCACTGGCTGATGCACGCACAGACGTCGGCCGCATGGAAACAACGAGGAACGTGTCCATTGTTTCTCTCATGAGAGATAGAGTGGAGGTGCTTTTGAATGATTCAAGTACGTTAATTTTGAAAACAAAGGCATTGTATCGCTCGTCACAGCAATTGCCGCGAACGTGCGTCCTCCACAAGCATACTCAGCGGGCCGGTCGTCCAGTCGAAGCTACCAACCACCGTCATATGGTCACGTGCACGTGTGAGAGCGACGTTGAGACGGCGATAGTCGTTCCAAAATCCCGTCTCACAACCCGTTCTTACGACGCTGAGTACGACGGCGTCGGCCTCACGGCCCTGAAACGAATCTACGGTGTGTACGGCGACGCCACATTTGCGACTCAGCAGGCGACAGCACTGTCCCTGGTAGGGTGATATTAGAACGATGCGATCCGCGTCAAATCCACGTGCCCTAAGCTCTGTCACGACACGGACGCACGCATCGCACTCCTGCTCGTTTTCCCAGCTGTCGCCGATTGTGCGTGGCTCACCTGCGACCTTTGTGCACGTGTACGCGTTGCCTGTTGCCGTAGGACGCGTGCATGACTCGTGCGAAAGCAGCGAGCCCGAGTAAAAGGCATCGCTCGGAAACCTGCAAATTTCAGGATGCATACGGTACTGCACGGTGAGGCGTGTCGTCGGGTACGATCGGTCGATCAACCTTTGCATGAGCGACACATCGTGGCCTTGTTCCCGCCCCTCGTGTGATACAGTGGACGGAAGCTGGTGGATGTCACCTGCTAGGACGACGCTCGTGACATCCTTACGGAGGAGTGTCCACGTATTTGCTTCGGTGCATTGTGCCGCCTCGTCTACGTATACAGCGTCGAACGACTGATTATGCAGATGCGGACCTGCACGGCTGGATACCGTTGCACACACTATACGCCGTGTCGGGTCGTTGCACACAAACGGCATGTCGCGCGGAATGCGATCGGGCGGCATGCACAGGCTGATGTCATTACATACAGACGTAGTAAGCAGACGTTGGTAAAGGTTGCACGTTGCGACGTTTGTGGTGGCGCATACAAGTACTCTTTCGTGTGCACTGTGTGCTACAATCTGCTCGCAAAGCACGGCAGTCTTTCCCGTTCCTGGTGGTCCCTCAATGACACGAACAGCGTCCGTTGGTACTCCGCAAAGTGCTGCGCTAGCGATTTCTACCGCTGGATTCGCAAACTGAAGAGCGAACAGGCTACGTTCCACTGGCACCGGCGACCTGTAGTACGTGTGCTTGGACTTGCTGCTTTTTCTCAGCTTGCACGGAATCACGCTGTCGCATGCCTGTACGCACGCCCAATCCACGTGGCGAGCGACGCCGGATTCCGTCGACGAAGACGCGACCGGCGCGAGTGCCGGATGCGTCTCATCGGTGCTCTCGTCTTTCCGTGGCTCATCACTCGTCGTCGGTTTGTTGGAGCGTTTTTTCGCCGGTGGAGCGCCATTGCCGGAGTCCGCCGCAGCGTTCCGACGAGCACGAGCAGCTTCCAGCCGTGCTTTGCGTTCGTCGGGCGTCTCAACCTGCCGCTCGGCGGCTCCCTCGAGCTTTTTGATATAGGTTCGGCGTTTTTGTGGCATTTTCGCAAGGACATTCGTCGTTTTTCGTGAGACGGTTGGCACCACATTCGATTCATCCGGTTCGGAACACGGCTGCGGAACGTCCTGACACACCCCGTACGTCACTCGATGTTCAGCTCCATCAGAAACATCGGATGCGAAGTAAATCTCCGATGCCGACGAGTTGTTTATGATACCCGGTCGTGCTGTCTCCAGATCAACAGCAAGAGAGTACGTGTCTGAGGGCACATTTTTTATGGGCGTGGCCATTTGACTATGTGCTTCGCACCATAGTACATCGAACAGTCGTCTTATTGTATCGCGCGAATCCTCGTTTTCCGCTACCGACGTCTTATCGTGCCCAGGCGAATAGTCGTGAAATGACTTTGCAGCGAGCACGAGTCGTGAGGCAAAAGGTTTTTTCATGCCTTCACTGAGACTTCGAGTCATAAAAAAAAAATGCTCCGGAACGCCAACTGCCGCTCGTGCCGCACACTGGAGTTGCGTGGCAACTCAGCATGCAACGCACCAGGAAAGATCAAACGTTTGCATGCATGCTTGACGATACACCGCATTCGATCATCTTTTGAAAAATAAAAACACGATACAAATGATGAGCGGCGTCGTCTCCGACATTGCGCAGTGACACTTGCTCCAAAGTTTCTTTACGAACCCGTGAGAGGAATCAGTGGACGAGCTGGCGATGCGCTTGTCAGCACTCTCTGCGCTCGTTGTTCTCTCCCCAATGCGTCACTTGCACAATCACTGTTTCTGGAACGCTGAGGCGTCAGGGATTGTGTGCATCCACTGACAGGATGGAAACACTCGTGACCACACAGGCCACACACCCGCACCAGCGTTTCTATGCACTACGAGCAGACGCGCGCATGCGGAGTGGTCTCAGTCGTTCAGCAGATCGTAGGTGATGTAGTTCATCGGAATCAAAGATGCACAAACAACTCCGTAAAATCCAAACCTTTTCCAGAAATCAGCAGGATTAAATACTACCCACCCGAGAACGAGGACAAGCGACATGGCCAGACGAGCTGTGGTCAGAAAGTTGAGCACAGGCATGTCATCGCTCGACGAAAGGTATATTTCTATCGCCGCTGAATGCACGAGAGCGACTCCGAACCCACGTGCCATGTCGTCGCTGACACTTTGGGAACCCAACCACATTTGAGTAATGCGTCGTGGCATTGCATACCACACCAACCCGCTTGCGCCCCATATCACACCAGATGTAAGGACGAGGAGCTGATACGTGTTCATTCCAAATCTATGTATGGTGAAAGCATTTTTTTCCGCCGGCGACCAACATGTCGACACGAAACGTTTTTTATGTTCCCATTTAAAATGACACTCGGGTTTCACCGTACACCCGAAAGTGTTGTGCCACAATCACGCCCACGGCAGTCGGTTGCCACCGGTACCACAGGTGCAGATGTGCCGACGACGTCCCGCAACCGTGTGCACTGGCGAACGCTGGGCGCAGTTGCAGTGCTGGTCTTAGGGGTCGGAGCAAGCATACCAGCTTTTCTGTACACGAACGGTCAGGGTTCTCATAGTTCTGATGAAGGCGAAGTGCTGCTGCCGCCGCCGCCCAACGACGCCCCGTGCGTCGATCTTGCTGCAGGGTCGCAAAAACAGCCGATCGAACGTCCCAACCCGCGACTTGCGACAGTGACTCGTTACGCAAAATGGTTTGCGGACGCGACTCCGACAAATCTGGGAAGTTCTGGATCTTTGGGCATCAACATGCCAATGGCACTTTCCTACATCGAGCAGCACCTAGACACCTACAGAGATCATCCGGTCGCATTCGCGGCCATACCCATATGGATGCAAAAGGCTTTCTACGGCTTCAAACAGGACAACAACTGCAAAAACGGAGACACACGCTTCTTCAACGGCGTTAACTCGTGTTATCCGAACAACTGTGCGCAAACGGGTGGTACGTGTTATTTGGCGACGCATCCGAAGCGCAAAACTCCCTTTTACATAGCCGCAATCGGCAATTGTGGACTGGCGGACGACTACGACGGATCCGGCAACAACATAAAGTGGTGCACACCCGTAGAGTTTCCGCTGCATGGAAAGTACGCAGACAACCGCCCGCGATGCCCGATAATGCCCAGTGACAGTGACATGTTCACACGTCTATGGCCCTTCAAAAAGGAACTCGCAAAAAATGGATACCATATTCACTGCAACCAGAGTTACGGCTTGTACCTTGGCGGACACAACGACCCGGCGTACTCGCTTCCTGTCATTGGAAGTCTTTCGCTCCGTTCCGACAACTACGTGGAATGGTCGGGTGACAGCACGAAAAATGCGCAGGTGAACCGGTCGGTGATGCTCTGTGACGGACGTCGAGCTCCAGCGATTCGAATACAAGGCAAGGACGTCCCTGTGGGTTCGTGCGATCACGCGAGGACTGGCGGATGTGTGAATTCGTTTGGATACGCTCATCACTTTGACATAGCACAGGTGCTGCGATCCGACAAGGAAACCCCTCTTTTTAGCAACTTCAGTGACGACTTCGGCGACACCGACATTGGAAACCTTATGGTACATGAGCATACCGCATGTCCCAAAATGATTCGCGACGCGTTGAGATTCGGCACACAATACCATGGGTCACAATACATATGTGGTCTGAATTCCGACGGCAGACCTCTGATGGCACCAACGGGCACTTACTGGGAGGCCAAATCGTTTTCGATGCCGCCACCAACACCACCGGCCCCACCGCCCTCACCAGCATTTCCACCTGCCCCCCCGTGGTCCCCGCCAGCACCGCCATCACCACCGCCCCCTCCCTCTCCTCCCTCGTCACCACCACCTCCACCACTCCCACCACACCCTCCTCCACCACCACCCCTGTGCTGTAGCGTCATCCGAAACGCACGGGGATACTGTGGAACAGGAGACCAGCCGTCGTCGCCACAGGAGTGCGTGATCCTACTGAGAAACGTATCAAAATTAAGGTGCGACGAGCTGGCGACGTGCTGTGCGCAACACTTGCCACCGGTGTTCACGTTTCCGTACCCGGAAATCACAGGAGGTGGGGTGCTGCCGGACAGCTGGTCGTGTCCGAACGACCCACCAGCAGCACCACCTCCTCCGCCTGGCTCATGCACCACGCAATGGCATGATTGCCGTCAGCAACGGACGTGCTGCTCCAACAAGTATGCGTGCTACAAGCAAAGCGATTACTGGGCAATGTGTATGACTGCGTCCGATTGCAAAAGTCAGCACGGTTATGACTGCAGCCATCCGCTGACATGACGTGTCATCGCATCATCGTGCGACGCCGTCGATGGATCCCAGCGTTCGCAGGTGCCACTCGATCATGTGGTGGAGGAGTTTGTCATCTTGCGAAAACGCGGAAAGTGCGTAGGTACGCTCTCCCGACGTGTGCATGACGACCATTCCCATGACGTGCGAGTGGTTTCTCAACGAATGCCATCGATCTTCGATTCCGACGACGGCGTAGCTCGCTTTGGTGCTCTGAAGCGCTTCCTTCAAATGAGCATAGCTTGCGCATGCGTTTCTGTTTACGTTCACGTTTGACAATGACGGACGTAAGCGTGGACTGAGCGCTAACGCATCGTGCGTACTCATGGTGCCAGCAGTCACCGCTAGCAGTGCGACGCCTGCGACGAACGGCATCCACATGGTTTCTTTGCAGTCCTTTGCGTAATGTGAGTTCCCCTTTTTTCCTCATGGACGCCGTCCATGCGCTGGGTTCAGGATTCTGTTGTGCGTGCGTCGGAGGCCGTGTGTCCTTCCGTAGTGCTCTTTCGTTGAAACAAAGTTGCAGTCATACTGCGTGTACTCAAAACTCACGGTCGTAAAGCATCTGAACTTGCACACGCTAAACGTCACACATGGCACATTGCTCAGGAACTTCAATACTTTCTCCCAGAATGTACGGAAATATATTCGGTATCCGAGTCATCGCGAGCGTGTGCAAAAGTGTTTCGATTTCCACCTCGACTCGACCAGTAGTGCAAGGAGTTATGAGCGCACGTGGCGCGCCTCCCGGTGAGTCCAAGAGCTCACCGTACCTTATGGGAACAAGTGTGCACGTCGTGACGGAAATACATTTCGCCGACGAACATGCCTTGAACTCCTCTTGCGCTAAAATAAAAATTTATGTCGCGACATCAATCGTCGTCGATCTCGTCCCAAAACAGTAGCTCCGGTTGCATTGTCTTACGATCCGAGACCGAATACGGTTCCATATCGTCGGAAAGTCCCATGACGGAAAGCGACGGCATGTAACGATTTTTGTTCGCATGCATGTCGAGATTGTTGCGACTGCCTGGCGTTGAATACCCTCCCGGTCTATCGTACAAACACGTTCTTTTGAACGTACTTTCCGCCCACGTTCGAAAATGCGAATTCGGCTTCGAAAATTGTGCGTAGTGGTTGTTGGAGTACATAGGAGGAATCTGTCCACTTGGAATCCGAGGAACAGCAAAGTTTTCGACGACACTTTCAAACGTATCCGCAAACATGGGCGCCTTCATTGTGGTAAGACGGAACCCAACGAACATTCGAAGTTGTGGAGCTTTGGGCTGTTTGCCTGAAGCGACCGCGTGTAGCAACCTTTGGAAGAATATCAGTTGGTGTCCTGGCGGCACCACAATATGACCCTTGTCGTTCGTGCGCAATGTGTGACCATATCTTGCGTTTTTTTGCATCGCGAGCCGCTCGTTCACCTGTTGATCGTCTATTTCCTGCTCTGTGAGTGTTGCAAACCCACCAGCCTTTTCCTGTGCACGTTCTGCGGCATCTCCGTGGTGGCTTCCCAGGATTCCGACAAAGTACTGGTCGACGTCGGACAGGTTGAGCCAACCTCCGAATATTTCGTCCATTTTCCCTCCGGGGAGGGATCGTGGCAGCGGTGGAAGGCCGAACTTTGCTGCGTCGTAAATGTCGCGATGCCAGTTCTCGGCAGACACTGTCCCGAAACTTTCACAACGCACGCACAAACGGTCAAACAGCAGTTCCAGTCGAACGTCGTCGCCGTCGGCTCCCAGTAAGCTGTTGACGTAGTCCCGGAACAAGGGGAATCCAACATACTTTTTGACGTAATAGCGAAGTCTCCGAATTTGTTTCATGTGAAAGCTTGATGGATTGCCAAGCGCACCGAATCCACCAAGAACACGCTGAACGTCCCTTCCTTGTCGTTTATACTCTGGAAAGTCGTCCATGCATTTCCACATTCGACTCTGCAATTTTTTCAGTTCCTCATCGGAGACGACGGGGACCACCGTGGCGCCATGTGTCTGCAAATCGTAGGCAGACATTTCATATTGTGAACAAAATCGAGGCGCACGTGCCAAAGCGTAATGTGCCAGCAGGGTGTCGGTTCAGTCGAAATCGAAGTCGATGCGGACGCTGCCAAAAATACATTGAAGCGCTCATCATCCCGTTCTACTTTCCCATGAAACTCTGGACCATCCGCACAGCCGTGTCCGTCCGTGTGCGTAAGTCGCTTATTTGTTTGCGCACCTCCTGTAGATCTGCATTCAGCGTGACGTGTACGTGTTCATTCGTAGCGCATACAATGCCGCAGACTAGGCTGAGGAAGGTCTCCACGGTTCGAATCATCGGACTGACGTAAAAGTTCACGTTGGCCAGACCGACGGACATGAGACCGCGCCGTATCGGTTCCATCTTCCTAGACAGATCGACAAATTTGTCCACCAGTACCGAGTCGTACCCTGACGTCGCGCTCAAAGATGTATGCAGTGCTTTAAGGTCAATGCGAGGTATGAAAGGTATGAGTGCGTCTGGTGATTTCTGAAAGGCTCTGTTGTTCACCGATTCTGCATGACGCATGAATAGTAGTACGTGACCCCTCGGAAATAGCTGTTTTTGAGAAATGGTGTTCGTGCAATAGGAAACCATTGCTCGTATGATGCCGCCGTGTGCGACAACAAACGTAATGTTGTTCGTGCTCATCGACGGTGCCGTAGCATCTGTCCGGTTGTCGCGCAGCGGTCCTGCAGTCGCCGCCATCGCATCCACTGCGCGCTGCGCACGTGCACTCACTTGTTCTGCGGTGTCCCGTGCGAACAGCGGATCCGTCGCGGTCAACGCCTGCAGCTGACGTGTTACGTCCGACAACAAATCGTCGCACATGGAGTCGAACGGGGGGCGAGGAGCACACGCCTGTCCTTCGGAAGGCACCGGCATCTGCGCACTCGATCCGGTCAGAATGTGGGCAAGTTCTACAGCTTGATCTGCGCGCGTGTCCACGACATGGAAGTCGCAGCTCAACTCGCCGAACCGTATGTAGCATATCTGCAAATTTCGCAGCTTCAACTTTACCTCGTCACCGTCCTCGCTCTCGTCCGTGCCACTACCAAGCACGTCGTTTTGAAGAGCGAGGATGTCGTGTCCATCGTGTATTATGCCAAACGTAGGGTGGTCCAGTCGTCGCAACAGTCGTTCTGCGTGCCACATCTTTTTGTCGATTAGGTTTTTTTTTTTAGGTGGGTCCGCCTCCCAGCACCACAGCGGTTCATGTCCGACGAATCGATGAACGAGGATGCGTCACGTGCAGCTCAAATCGTGGCGACTACAGATGATCTTGATTCGTTGCACCTCGTCAGAACCTCCGTCGCTCAGGAACAGCAAATGACCCTCACTGTTTTTGAATGGCATGAAGCTGGTGACACCGTCGTCCTGGTTCGCTGCGGCGATAACGCGTATTATGTTGTGATACGACTCTCCGGGGGCATCGTAGTCTACAGCGTGAGGTGCACCAACCGTCAAAGCATGTGAAACGGGTTCGTCCTGCAACCGCTTGATCATTAACGGGAGAACCTTGAAGGAAATTTCCATTAGCGTTGCACTGCCCCAGCGAATGACAAGATGTTGTTTCCCTACGTCGCCGGCGTCGACACAAAATTTTAGTTCATGTGTCTCCACATCTGCTGTAACTTGCAGTCTGCGCGTCGTCTGCAACAATTCCAGCAGCATGCCTTTGGCACTTTTGGGGACAGGGTGCAACTGCGATCGCAAGTAAACGCTGACAGTAGCTATTCCGATGCCTTTGAAAAGGCCGTATTTAGACGAGTAGAGTCCACGGTCGACACAGACTTCTTTGATCTCGTCGTAGAGATCGAGCGCCGCCGGCTCTTCCGCCATTTTGGCAGTCACTAAGTGGTGCAACGACACGGAGCTTGTGATGACATATTGTGACCAGCCGTGATGAATTTCGATTCGAATGTTCTCGACCTCAAGTAAAATTGTATCGTGATACCGTGATCGAATGTGTCTGTACTCCTGTCCGTATTTGTAAATGCAGTCTTCCAGTCGTGCCGTACAAAACACGTCAATGTCACTAGGCGTTTCTGCATAGAAGAAACTGCCATACGGAATGTAACATGGTTGCGAGGAAAAGGACGGAACCCACACGGTTCCATCCTCTATTGCGTAGTTCGACATGGTCAGCGCCCTCTCGTCTGTTTTGTTTACTTTGATACCGCGGAACGGAATCGTCTGACTTCGTATCCACGGACGCGTTCCTGGATAGTTCTCCATTACCGTTCCAAACATACTAAGCAACTGTTGCGCACGCTCGTGCCTGCTACGAATGCGATCCAACAGCATGTTCTTGCGGGCTTTCTCCTGAACAATCAGGCTTCGCTGGCATCGTTGCTCCTCCTTTACCAGCCACGCCGCGTCTGACGGACCTGGTTGCATGGAAAGGGATTCTATCGTTTCCACTGCAACGTCCTCGTGCACGTCGTCGTTTACGACCTTTGGCTTTCCCGTGTTCGTTCGGACGCTGCGTGTAGGATTTTTCTGAGAGGGTGGACGGATGTATGGCGCACACTCCCGTCGTTGCGCAAATTTACAGAAACACGGGTGCCAAAAACTTTCTTTGTCCACTACGTATCGTTTTACTCGTTCGGACGCAAGCGCTTTCCATCTCGAATCTATTGTGTGATTCACGCTGCGCTCAACGTCGGCTCGTATTCTACTCCGCGCCGCTGCCATGTAGTACGCTGTAAAAATTGTCGTAAAGTAATCGCGCGCGATCGACTCTTCTCCGTTTGGCGCCACTTCACATTTGAAAACGGAGATGTCATCCGCAGTCAGGAGAGCATCTGGATATGCGTCCTGTATGCGCTGTATTGCTTCATCGATTCGCATCTCTTCACCGAATGCGTCCATAACCACGGCACACGCGCACTGCAATGCGTTCATTTCACCCTCGAGCAGCTCCTGCGTTTTGCGGTTTACGTACTCGTTCGCTCTTTTAAAAGCTCTGCTGCTGACAGTATCCAGATACGAGCTCCTGTACGCATCAAACACGTGCCCGAAAAAGTTGAACAACAACACTCTCAGCAGTGTATCCGGAAATCCATCACAATATGGCACAGCGTCCGCCCACTGTACCTTCAGGATGTCGTCGTTCTCGTCGTCCTCCTCGTCCTCCTCGTCCTCCTCGTCCTCCTCGTCCTCGTCCTCTTTCAAAACTGGTTCCATTACTCTCAGCAACTTTTCCTGATATGCGTGTTTCTCCTGTGGAAGTGACGGCATATCAATTATTTTACCGAAGGCCATAAGAGCAACATGCACGAAGTCTGCGTCAGTCACAAGAAACTGTATGACTCGTTTTCCGGCGGCAGACAACAAAGCATAGTTCAAATCGAAGCTCATCGCATTCGTCCCCCTGCGTTCCTTTTCTTCGCGCGCAAACGCCTCATCGACGGTCGATGCTCGTTCACGTTCGACGACATGCGTCGTGGTCGACGAAGACGCGTCGCCACGCATTGCGAACGCCGCACTTTTCACTGCTTGTAAAAAAAAAACACTGCAAGACGGAACATCGCCGGTCCGCTTCCGGCAGTGCGTAATGCTGAATTTGCGATGGTAAGAGTATACACGCGTGACTCGCATGGTGCCATCACAGCTCGGTGTCATACTTCTCGCACTGTGCATAGCTGCATCGCTGGCGAGCAACGCTGCGTATGGATCGACGATAGGTTCGGTGAGCGCTCAACATGCTGCGGCGATTACGCCTGCATCGTCCGCATTCGCAATATGGGGAGTCATATACGCCGTGCTTGCGGTCGGAGTTGTCGTTCAAATACGCACTCCGCTGCCACCGCCGTCGAACGTTTTCATGGCGCTGAGCTTTGTCCTGGTGGCACTGTGGGTGCCGGTGTTCGTAGCGAACACCCCTAGAAGTATCGTAGTTTCCGGGATGCTCCTTGCTTTGGCCTCCACGTGTGCGATGATGGCGATCGTATCGGGACAGTGCTGGACGAACGAAACTTCCGCAAGCAGTCTGCTGGTGGACACCGGGTTCTCGTTATACACCGGTTGGCTAATCGTTGCTACCGGCCTCAGCGTCGGCGTGGCTGTCGAAAAATATGGAGTTTCGGTTCCTCTGGAGTTCCTGTTCATCCCCGTGTTTGTGGGACTCGTGTTCGCCATCGGAGTCGGAGATCCAGTCATACTTTTACCGGTAGCTTGGGCGGTATTTCGCTTAGAGAACGAACCATGGCACCCTACGCGATCGTCCATGATTGTGCTTCTTGCGTTGGGAGAGGTGGCAGGCGTGTTTCGGCTCTTGCGAAAATGGGGTCATGGACACGAGTGACGTTTCAACCCATGACTTTGAAGTGATTCCGTCACACACTCGCTTGCAAAAAAAAAAAACGAAAATGGCGCACATTCCCACGACCGGGGTTCACTTACGCAACGGACAGGTGCACTTTTATGCAGGACTTTTTTCCAAAGATGAGAAGCGCCTTGTGAAAGTCCAGCATAGGGTTGCAAAGGCAGCGAGTGCTTGGTTTGTGCAGAATTGACAAATGGAGCTGTTGCTCAGTATGAGGGTTGCAAAGGCCTCAAGAGCGCAAGGTGCATTCAAGGTTCGCAAACGGGGACGTAGTTTTGTATGACGGAGATTTCTTTTTTTTTAGGGAATTCCCTAGGGCGTCGCTTCCCTTCCCGGTCGGTCGTCGGGGTGCCCCCCTAGGCATGAGACGTCCGACCGTTCCAGGTCCTGCGGCTAAACCCCCTTCCCCCGCCCTACCGCTGGGTGGCCCCTCTCGCTTTACCGGACGGGTCGCCCCCACCGCCGGCAGTAAGGGACAGGGTGACGCCCCGCCTCTCAGGGAATGGTGCCCTGAGCGACGGGGACAGGGAGCCCCTAGGTTCGAACTAGGGTCGCCCAGCGACGCTTCCCGGTCGTGGTGAGTGGGATAGCGTCGACTTCTATTGTATGACGGAGATTTCGGAAAGGTGTGGAAAGTAACAGACAAAAAATAAAGCGTCGATGACGAGCTCCTGTCGAGAAGAACCTACATTTTTTTTTGAAATTCATCCTCAAAAACGTAACATGCACGTCCTGGTCGCTGTGTTGCACCCTGCGAACGCAGCGAACGACGACGTCACATGGAAATGGAAGGTCGTGGTTCACGACGTGGAGCACGACGTGTCGAAAACGGTGGTGTTTGGCCAGCGGCACGCAAGCGACTTAACCCAACATGCAGACGTCGTGCGCGCACGGAACTACTTGAGACGTCATGGTGCAACGTGGCTTCCGCAAAAAGAAGCGCTCGCACGAGCGACTCGTGAGAGCGCAATGCACATGCTTGATCGCGTCGACACGAGCGATCGGGAGGATTGGTGGGACCCTTATACGGCTGGATTCTGGTCACGATGGCTGCTGTGGAGTCGAGACACGCTAGAAAGTGCAGCCAACGTAATCAGACGTATGGGCATCGATGTCACACTGCCAGGACAGCACCGCAGCGGCGGGGGTGGTCGGGCAGTTCCGTTGGATGCAGATCTGTACCAAAAAGTGAAGGATGTGGTTCGAAAGCGCTTCAAACGATGGCCGAGTGCTTACGGAAGTGCAGCTCTTGCAAAGGAATACGTTCGTCGCGGCGGACGGTATGCAGGTGCACCTACACGACAAAAAGTCCAGACCGGCGTCTCCCGATGGATGCGCGAGGAGTGGATCCAGGTGGAACCCTACTTGCGTGACGGCGTCATCGTGTCCTGTGGCGCGTCGGATCGTGACGTCAAAGCGTGCAGGCCCCGATTCAGGATATCCCACCAGACCCCTCTCACGATCGACGAGCTGTGTTTCATGCACGGCAAACCACGATTGCTCGCGCTGTGCCGAAAAAAACACAGGGACATGGACGGGTACATTGAGTGGGCAACCGCATCATTCCGTCCGTCCCGCAAACCGGATCAAAGCTCTGCACCGGGTCGGGCGCGAACGAGCTCGCCAATCGCAAAGTAGCTTCGCATTCATGACAGAGGGGGCGTCTTGGCCCAGTTGGAAACAAAACTCCCAAGGTCGATGTTTCGAGCTGCCTTCTGACGAACGGAGCTGTTATTTTTCTGAAAACGATTCGTCCTCTGTCGGTATCGACGTTACGTAGAGTCGAACGTGTCTATTTGCAGTACGTCGCGAGCCAGGGTCGTATCAGGTTGATACGGACGCAACGCGCTGCAACAACTTGGACAGCCCCGTTTTGCTCATGCGGTTGCCGCCGTATGTGTCAGGCACGAAAAGGCCGAAAAATCCCTCCCGCTTGGCGTGCTCCCAGAACGGGTGGTCTATCGGCATCCTGCGCGCCTTCATGACGGCGTACTCGTCCACCGTTCGCAACAAGCCTGGCAACTTTTGTAGCATGCTTCGATCTGCGTCGTTGAGCGCCGTTTCCGTCAACTCCTGTTTCATGAGCTCGTCGGAGAGCGTGCCGTCGAAAACGAATCGTTAAATTTTTTTCGAACCTGACCGCAGCGCTATTCGTTCGGTGCTGGAAATGCGAGGCATCATATTCTGCGCGCGCTGGAACACTCGTCGCAGCATTCTTTGTCACTGCATCCCAAATTTTCCACGGTGCGACCACCGACACGGAACCCCTTGTGTACCCCAAAATTAAAACTCTTGTGCAATATAAAAATGACCTCCCACGCGATACAGGCGGCTGCAGTACTACTCATGGTCGTGGCGACCGTCGGACTCGGCGTCGCCAACGTCTTCGTATACATGAGGAGCAGTCCCACTCCACCATCTCCACCTCCACCATCTCCACCATCTCCACCTCCACCATCACCACTCGTGGCACTCCTGGGCGATTGGACGAGCTGCAAACGATGTGCATATTTCCCAGACGTAAGTATCCAATGTTGTCATTGTGATCCGTTCAAAGTGCCCGTTGTAGATCTAGGAAGCTTTACAGGTCGATGTTGCGGCGGATCATCCGGCTGTGACGAGTCATTTCAAGTGTCTTGCACTGAACCACAGGGACAAAGTTGCACGATCCACGCTAGCGGGGGGGGCTTCGTTGCTGGACCGGAACATTACAACGACTCACCTCAGACGCTGATGAACGCCAACTACCGAGCAACTGATAGCTGCACTTCCGCAGCGGGCGTGGACGGAGTGCTCTATGTGGGTTATCGATGCAGCGGCGAGCCCTACCTTCCCGGAATGAAAATCAAGTGCGTTGCGTGGCCGAACAACCAAACCCTTTACGATGCATCACGTTATAACTTTGATGGTTACACGGGTTATTACTGCCCGTTCCCCAATGCGAACAAAGTACTTGATTCGTCGATGCAGAACCAGAATTATGGGTGGAACTGTGGATGGGCCACTCTTTACTCAAGCTACGGCGGCAACTATAGCAGCGTTCAGGGCGGCTCTCTCGTCGGGGTGACGTCGTGTGGTGTCGCGCGCGACTCGGACAAATCGTGCTACAGTCACGGATATAAACTTCCAGACGTGATAAAAGACTGCTGGCAGTGGTTTCCCAAATTAACATGCGATTTTGTTTCGTATCCTTCCTCCGGATGCAATGATGTTTGCAAGAACACGAAATGGGACAGCACGAAGTATTCCAGTGGTTCATACGGGTATTGCGGGGATTGGGGACAGATCGGCAGGTGCATTTGTCGCCCGCCGTGATCTGACATCGTTTCATCACGCCGTCCCGAAAAACCGACGAGTGCGGCACTACGTATGACATGTCATGTGTTGCGTTGAATACATGTGTGTCCACGTGTTTCCGTCCTGCCACCGAACGATGCGAGCCATGGAGCACCTAAAATAATATAATTTGTTCCGTCTCAGGTACATGAGCTCCATCACATAGAGTGTGTCAATGTGCATCGTTCCTAATCCGCTCCTGCTTTAAATGGTTAGTCCCAGCCCGTGGCAACGTTTGCGTTGAAACTCATATGAACACGAAAGGCCAGTCGATGAAGCTTGCTCCTATCTTGTGTCTCCAGTAGCCTCTCACCGCGGTCCCAATGATACAGTTCGCCACGAGGAATGGTACTAAAAATGCTAGCACCGCTACAACAACACGCAGGTACGCAGCGTCGCTGTCATCGTCCGTTTTGCTGGGGTGCCCTGAGCTCTGATGCTTTGTGTCTTTCGAGTTTCGAATTCTTTTGTGAGAACGCTGTTCACGGTCCACCGCACGGTATGCGTACACCGAATATGCTGCTCCGATGGCAGTCGCAGGAGCAATCACAAGCATTGCGTAGGAGAGCACGAATCCTGGAGAGGAGCGTTTCCCCATAGCACACGAGAACAACGCGCGCGTCGCACGTATCTCTTGCCCAAGGGCCCATCCCTGCGCCCCAGATGCCACGGCGCCAGTACCGTACGTGAGCACGCTGGAATTTCCAGCTACTGCGGCCGTTGCATCGTGCGCAATGTTCAGTGTTGCGGCTGCCTTTTCTGCCTCGAACGCTTCCTGCCAAAGTTTGGAAAACTCTGGACACCGCTTTTGAATGTCGGCGCTGTAAACAAAGTGGCAGAATCTTCCGATTCCCCAAATTTTTACAATGTTGATGACACACCCTATGAGGCCCAGCACAATGACGACTACACATGTCGACCGAACGACGTCGAACATGTCGGTCGACTGCATTACGTTGTGAGCGGCGTTGTAGTAAAACGTGTACGTTTTGCCAACGTGCACATCTTTTGGAGACGTTGTTAGCATTCGAACGCTAGAATGCGTCTTCCCATCACCATCTTTTACAGTGACAACCACCACAGAATACGTGTCGGAGTCAGATGCGCCGCTCGTACTGGTAGTGGATGGCTGCTCCGTGATGATTTTGTCAATGCTGACAATGCTCACTTTCGACGGAATCAGCGGGGGAATTCCCGACAATAGAGCAACGCAAACGCACATTACGACGACGGTTAAGAACAGAGACATGCCCTCCCAAACCTTTTTGCCCGTGCATGCACTAGACGCCAGCGCAGTCTGTGCTTTCCTCGCTGCGTCACCTATTTGCTTCTGCATGTTATGTAATGTCTGGCAAAGTTTTTTTTTTGGCATGCGCTTGTCGACGGCGTGGGATGTGCGTAATTGACAATCCTACGTATGCGTAATGTAAGCGAAAGCAACGGGCAAACTTCGGAGGAAAAGCAATGGAGATATACACGGAGGCGGACCCGCTCACGGACGTGCAGATGTTGCACTTTCCACGCAACGACGAGTACGGGCATGATGATCATGCCCATGATACGCTGTGGTTGCAGTGTTGTGCGCGACAACGTATGGAACAGTTGACGCATCGTGTAAAGTGCATGAAACTGGTGTATATTGTCAACTACACTCTGTGCAGATTGCGGCGATTTGAGAGTTCTGACTGGACGTCGAAACCGATCGACGCAATGCGGATGGCGCACATGCCCTTTCACGACGTCGCCGCAATGTTACGAAAGTGTCTTGTGGCCAACGATTTGCGATTCATTGCCGAGCACAGCTCCTCGTTCATCCTTGTGCTACACGGAGGCACGTTGTTGCTCTACGGTGGAGATCGCATCGTGGACGTCACGGGATGGCTCAAACGATTTCAAGACGCATGAGGCTCGGCGCTCATTGGATGCCTGCGATGCTTCGTACGTGCTCGTGGAGTGGAGAGTGGTGCAGAGTGAACGGTGACCTTCACAAGGTATGCGCAAATTGTTCCGGTGGCGACGGCAGAGGCGAGGTACAACTGGTGTCGGACCATGTCGTTTCTCTGTCTAATAAACTCCCAAAAAAATGTCATGGTACATACCTTGAAGCGTTCATACGGCATCGTCCGCTATGCGACCCTCGAGTGATTCGGTGCGGTGCTTGAAACGTTTTGCGTGCTATAGTCGTGCCGCGAGTCGCCCAATGTACGAACCAATGTACGGGGTCGAATGAGTCGGTATCGTCACATCAAAACAGGTGTAACATATCGCTCCGCTCACTCCGCTAGTAGTTTAGCTCTCGTAGAGTAGTGTCCATTCATCTACGTGTATCGGACATTAAGGTTAAACTACATCTGCACCCTAGTGTCCCGGGAGGATTTCCCGTGACCTAGTGTTTGGTGGAGTGTTGTTCAGCCCTGCGTTGGGGGACTGGCGAGCGACGTTTCGAGAACTCTAGGGAGATAACAGATTCGTGCGAACTATTTCTGTTATAACACAACGTGCTGGCTGTGGGTCGCCGTCGGCACTGCTGCCGCTTTCGCACTCACTGCCGTGGGTGTAGGGGTCGGACTTGGCGTTGCACTGGCGAATGCTAACCGGCTCGCGGCGCCGCCCCTCGACGTCATGTTGACGTCGCTGCCGTCAGGGTATTGGCCGCCGGTAGGTTGGCCATGGCTGAGTCATTGTAGCCTTACGATGGTGCCAGATGAGAGAGGTTGCATAACAAGGGTTGGGTACGAACAAATACCTTTTGAACCGGACAACGCTATCTGCCGATTCCAGTGCTGGCCATCCGTGCAAGCTGTTTGTTGCGTGACAATGTCCACATGGTCACGTGATTCTGCACAACGTCCTCCACGTCCACGAACCACGACTTGCGACCGTGCGACACGGCACTCGTGCGGACGTCATCGTCGATGTGTTCAAGATATTCCAAAATGTAGGGTTCGCCTGTGAGCATCATTTCGTTCGGTTTGTATTCCGGGCTGATGTCAACCACCATGACGCATTTCCGAGCGACCCTCATCGCGTTGTTTAGTGTGGCTAATCGAGCGTCCTGCGGCATTTCATGCGTCAGAAACATCATGGTCACGACGTCTGAGCTAGCGTCGTTTCCGAACGTCTCGGCGTCACCTGGCAGAAACGTTGTATGTGGTCGGAGCCGGCGTCCTTCGGCAACCATTTGCAGGCTACTGTCGATGCCTATACTGTTGTTTTGAAAAGTGGAGATCCCTACGCCACATCCAAAGTCTACGATTTGTTCGTCGGGAGACAGCCTCTCGTGAATTTCATGTCGCACGTTCCGTCCGCCGTATGCTCGCACGTCGATCGTGCGCGTGGCGAACGGCGCCAGTTTAGCATGTAACATTCCTGGCAGGCCGACGTTTCCAAGGTTGTGAATGCGTGGATCGAATCGATAGTCGAACACGCGCTGTCCTGGAAGCAAGATCGCAGTGGAAAAACGGACGAGAATACCGATCATGCCATGCATTACTGACAGACGAAGGTACGAGCTGACTTCAAGCTTGGTAGCATAAAAAAATTGACATTTCGCTAATGACGATCGAACATATTTTTAACGCCACCCTACCTTGTATTGCACAACCCACATGCGATACTGCGTCCCACTAACTACCGTTCGCTCGGTGTTGTCCTCGAGGGGTTGCGCTGCGAGCAGGGGAGTGTTTGCTCCGAATCGCACGCAGAATCAAAGATCGTGCAAGGCACTACGCATTCTCCTCCAGATGTCGCTACCATGAGCGATGTCAGCATACAAAAACGCTAAGACTAGGGGCTCCTAAACGTTCACGACGCATCTATGTAATTTTCCAACAGTTGCCACAATCCGTACAAACGCAGAAAACTGTCATCGCCTCGTCGGCCCCTCGTGTTTGTTTCTGGTCCCAGGTGACATCGACGCTGTTGCAACGGCGACATTTCAGACTCGAGTCGTATGACTTGTTCATCGACGACGATATCCCATCGTACTTCTCCTGGAGCATGGCCTCGAAGCGTTCCCGTCGTTCCTGGCGAGTCTTTGCGATTCGCTCTACAACCGTCCCGCTGAGAACGCGATCGGACGACGCTACGATTCGCTCTGGATCGGCATTCGATGCATTGATGTAAATGTTTGTGATTGCGTGTGCGATGCCCTGCTCGTAGGTGTGTTTGTCGACAGATATACTGTGTACGGCTGCCTCCACATCACGAATCATGAAGCGACATGCGTCTGCCTGTGCGCTATACAGCGCTTTGAGGGCGTTTACACGCAAAGACGCGCGAACGTCGCTACCTTGTGGGAGAAGGACGTGCTGCATGTGGAACAATGCGCTCATATGCGTTGTGCAGCACAAAACTGACGACACATCAGGGGGGTATCTTGCGCACGATATTTGGGGAAAAAGAACCCAAAGTCGCCATCGTCGTCGCCATCGTCGTCGCCATCGTCGTCGCCATCGTCGTCGCCATCGTCGTCGCCATCGGCGTCGCCATCGGCGTCGCGAGCGGCGTCGCAATCCTCTTCGCGTTCG
>Ga0129324_10000808_pt1 | contig 21672 bp, 20 predicted proteins | sample CPBDNA_7_FD_96879 | JGI IMG/M metagenome (GOLD analysis project Ga0129324, IMG submission 96879) | Freshwater to marine salinity gradient microbial communities from Chesapeake Bay, USA - CPBay_Spr_15_0.2_DNA | ecosystem: Environmental > Aquatic > Marine > Coastal | place: USA: Chesapeake Bay... | reverse complement strand
GACGGAGATGGCGACAGAGTTGACGGAGATGGCTCTGATGACCACGACGGAGATGGCCCCGACATAGTTGACGGAGATGGCGACAGAGTTGACGGAGATGGCTCTGATGACCACGACGGAGATGGCCCCGACATAGTTGACGGAGATGGCGACAAAGTTGACCCCGATGTCCCCGACAAAGTTGACGGAGATGGCGACAAAGTTGACGGAGATGGCACCGACAAAGTTGACGGAGATGGCACCGACAGAGTTGACGGAGATGGCGACAAAGAGGACGGAGTAGACGATGACATTGATTGTGATCATGTCTAAATTCTGTTTATAAATACAAATATGATTTACTTTCGTTGTTTTTTTACTTTCGTTGTTTTTTTTTCAGGGGTGTCGTGATTGCCAATGTTTTTGTTTGATAGAGTTTGTGTTCAATTTGTTTCAAATCGTGCAACCATAATTGAGCAGCCGACGTCTGTCCCAGTTGTTGTATTTCCGCTCTGTATTTTTGTTCCTGTTGGCAATGTTCCACTATTTTTTCATCGGTCATGTTCCACATGGACATTGTGAGCAAATAGTCAGCATCGTGTAGACCACGTTGTTCTAATTGTGTCAATAATTGTTGTTTATTCAGCCCTTTAAACGTAAAGATTCCATCAACAACCAGTCTCAAAAATTGTATTTTTTGTGTCAGTCGATGGAGTTTGAGTTGCAACTGTTTGTTCCAGTGATGTTTGCGTTGTTTGTACAGTGTGAGGCGTTGTTCATAGAACTCTTCGATTATTTCGAGTGCTGATTGATACTTTTTAATATTCCCCTGTGCATCAAAGGCATGCATGTTGTTGATATCAATTTTCTTTTGAAGTTTGAACATTTTGACCAATGTGTCTTGGTCATTTCTTAATGTATCAGCAAAGGCAGGACTGAGTGTGATTGAAAATGCCACTGCTGTATCAGTGTGATTGCTTTCAACTTTGACAATCATACCTTTTGAAAAGGCAGTAGCTTGTCCGTCCACAGCTTTTTCTAAGAAATCTTTGTATGGTGTTGTCCATGTTCCCACTGGTAGTTCTGTAATCTGTAGACAGCTGGCTGCTGACCATGTCCAACACCCTCTCATCATAAAGCAGGTGTCAGTGGGTGTGACAGTTCCTGTAAATCCTCGATACCATGGTTTTAAAGCGGGCACTTTTTTGTTTTCAAGTCTTGCAGTCAGATATTGTACGATATCACATGGGTTATGTGGTGGGATGTTACTGCTCCACCCTGTACCGATACCAACACTACCATTGATTAATACCATGGGAATGACTGGTAAGTAGTAGGCCGGTTCAATGGATTGTCCGTCATCTTCTAGGTATTGATAGAGTGGTGCGTCAGATGGATGGAATATCATCTCTGTGAGCGGTGCCAATTGTGTAAAGACGTAGCGTGGACTTGCAGCATCTTTTCCGCCGATTAACCGTGTACCAAATTGACCGTTCGGTTCTAGTAGGTTGATGTTATTGCTTCCGACATAATTTTGTGCCATATTAATAATAGCGCCGTGAAGAGAGGCTTCTCCGTGGTGATAGGCAGCATGTTCTGAGGTGTAGCCGGCAAGTTGTGCTACTTTGATTTCGTCTTTCAGGTTGCGTTTCAGGCAAGCAAACAGAATTTTCCGCTGTGATGGTTTCAATCCGTCCATGACATGTGGTAGTGAGCGTAGGTTGTCTTGAACGGCCATAATAATGTATTCTTTGTTTACAAAATCAGTATAGGACATTTCTTTGACTGTGAAATCCATATATGTCTGACAATTGTAGGAGGAAATCCATTGTTTACGTTGTGCGACCATCGATTTGTTAAAACACATGTCAATCAGTGTTGAACAGGAGGTGTCGAGTGTTTGAAATGGTATTCGATTGGAATGTAAGTTGCTGAAATATTCTTTGGCTTCTGCAGCATTGGAAGTTCCAAGTCCTTTGTAGTATTTGACTTTCCATTGAGTGAGCTCGACCGACTGTGCAAACTGTTCGTATTCTGGTGTGGTATAGAATTTTTTGGAGTGTGTCCCTTTGGTACATTTGACAATGGGTGTGATAAAGACTTGTAAAAAGTGTGGGATTTGGAGTAACGATGGCCAGAAGAGATGTAAAAAATTGATAATCAATCCTTTGATATGTGAACCGTCATGGTCTTGGTCGGTCATAATCATAATATGGCCGTATCTTAGGGAGGAGACATCTGTATATGTCTTGCCGATGTTGAGTCCCATAATTTTCATAATATTTTGAATTTCCGCATTTTGCATGACGGCTTGGTTGCTGGCAGCACGGACATTGAGCAGCTTACCTTTGAGCGGAAAGACACCAAAACAATCGCGTCCAATGACAGAGAGCCCAGCAATGGCCAAAGCTTTGGCAGAATCACCTTCTGTCAGAATGAGTGTACATTCTCCAGAGCGACGGCTACCGGCACGAGTCGCGTCGTCTAACTTTGGAACTCCAATCAGTCTGGATGTTTTATTGGAGCTGGTTTTGCGTTGTAATTGACGTTGTGATTTGGCTCGTGCAAAAAATAACATCTCTTCGACAATACCACTTCGTTTAATAATGGCATTGGCAAATTGTTCAGAAATACATGGTTTAAATCGAGCAGGACCGAATTGACTGTGACGTGTCATTAACGTTTCTTTGGTCTGTGAATCAAAACTTGGATTGGTCACCAATGCATTGACAAAAACAAACGTAGAATTGCGCAGATTTGATGCTTTGACAGTCAGCTCCTTAAAACTACGATGGGATAGCACATGTTTTGCAATGTTATCAAGGACACATTTGACATGTTCACCACCCTTGGTTGTACAAATGGAGTTACAAAAGCTGACTTGTTGCGGCTGCTGGTCATGGGAGACAGTCACACAGACTTCCCAGCGTTCATTCAACTGTTCATACGCAATCTTTGTCTCATCTTGGAAATACAAACTACAGTATTGTTTAAAATTTTGAACTGGCAAACGATGTCCATTAAAATAGACACGGACATCAGCGGCTGTAGTACCAGCAATATCATAGACACGCTTTTGAAACAATGCCATCGTATCAGCATCAATCTGCTGGAGACCGAATTTGGACAAATCAGGAGCAAACGAGATGCGAGTAAAGTCTTTACGCTTTCCCGCACTTCTGATGGTCGGTGTCTCCACTCGAGACATGTTATTGTGCCAGGTCTGGGCATACAATTTGCCAGAGGTCGAATCAATTGTTTCCACGCAAAAAGTAGAGGAAAAAATATTGGCAAGTTTGGCACCGTAACCATTTCGTCCACCAACTACACGGTCATCGTCATCGTCATAATTATCACCAGAGAGCAGTTCACCAAAAACCAGTTGGGGCACCCACATCTTTTCTGTTTCATGCATGACAATGGGGATACCACGACCATCATTTTCCACTGTAATTCTGTCCGGAGTCACGGTGACACGAATAGCTTTCATCGAACTGTCACGCTGTTTATTATCAGCTGCATTGACCAAAATTTCATCAAAGATTTTGTACAAACCAGGGACATATTTTATTTCACGGAATTCCATTCGATTTGTAGCAGCACAGAACACCCACATGGATTCACTTCGGGTCTGACATGAACCAATATATGTGTCAGGACGCTCCTTGATATGTTCCAAATGGCTCTTCTTTTGGTATTTTTTCGAGACAGTACTCTCACGATTCATTATTATTACTAACTTTTACATCGGTATTACTTTTTTATCATATTCGGTCACTATTCTAATTCTACCATCTTTTTCTGTGATTCTTGTTTTAACTGTTCAACTGAGAGAGTGTGAAGAATGCAGAGTTGTCTCAGTATCTTTTTACGGAGAGCACGACATAAAGATTGTCGATAGGAGTCAGACATCTTATACAGGTCAAGCCTATCAAGACGGGCTTCAAGCAGTTGACATTGGACTCCAGTGTTGACGTAGTCACCGCTCTTGTACAGATTTTGTAATGTCAGATGTTGATGGTAAATGTCTTTTAATTCAATATCCATTCTAACATCATAGGCGGCAGTCTTATAGTTGTATTTGTCTGAACATTAGACGATGTTCTTCATTGTCGATTGAAACCATTCCTTGTACACTTTAGATTTTTCAGAAACATCTTTGTTGGAACGACCATTTTTGGAAACGAGCAGTTTTACACGTTCCCCTGAATTATCCCATATCGTCACGTTACTGATGTTTGGATCATTCAATAGTTTTTCCATATTTGTGTAATAAGAGTTGACGTAGATGGACATTAGTTCTTCGTGAGTTACAGATAACTGTTCTCTAGTATTTATTCGTTGCCATATTTCATCAACATCATTGACAAACACACACATGACTTCAACTTTAGAAAAACCTTGTTCTAGTAGGTCCTTCGACCAGGATGGTTCATACCAATTACCAGTTGTTTCAATCGCCAAGTTTTTATGTTGGGTTGTCGCCAAATGATTTAAATACGTGTCTATTTTTTTGGTTGTGCCATCTCGACGACATGACCAATATTGCTGTTGGTTTTGTGGAGCACAATTAAATTGAACAATGTCGTCTGTGTTTTTGAAGATCGTTTCAGGTGGATATTTGTCAATCAGGGTCGATTTACCAGCACCAGGTGGTCCCCAGAGCAAAAACGCAGTACTGGTGGGTTTTTTTTTGACGTGTTGAGTTATTGACATTTAATAACGAATCGTTTCTTAAATACTTGTTTTATGTTAGAGCTAAGAACGCAACATTAGTGGCCATCCCATCGCTGCAGTTTATGGGCCTCACGGATTTCGTTTCTCCTCTTCAGTAAATAGTCTAATACATAGTCAATGCGTTCTGTCGTTGTGTCAGCGTCAGCGATACATGTTTTCGCGTCTTTCAGTTCACTCTCTAACCGTACCATATTTTCAGGTAAATTGTGAGGCATGGAGCCTGTTCCTTTATAATCGTACCATATTTCGCTGAGACCATGATATTCGTCGTGTAACCATTCTTTGTCGGCTGTTCCCCAGAGTCCATAGTTGGTCAAGCACTGGATATATAATTCACGTCGTTCGGTTGCATCTTTGCGTCCTATGCTTTCTAATTCATCCACGAGGGCTTCAATTTGTTGATGATATGTCCAACGCCAAGGATTTAGGAAGAATGAATGATTAAATTCTGCAGCTACAAATTGTCGCAGCATATTGTTGAGTACACTTATTATTATATACGTCCTTTTTGTTCCGAGTACAAATGTCAAGTGTCAAAACAAATCCCCTCTGCCGACTCGTCATCAGCAAGTACGGGGTTAATCCTAAGAACGAGTAAATTCTGCAGCTACAAATTGTCGCAGCGCGAGTACACTTATTATTGACGTCCTTTCTGTTCAGTGTCCTGTAGTTGCAGCAGTTCAGCCAACCGCAGGGCTCCAGCATGTTGCCACTGTGCTAGTAACCGTTTCGTCCGTTCTTCCTTGGTAGTTTTTGTCCGAATCATTTGCTGGTCTGCAGTATACATCCTCCTCATGTGTGCGGGTGGTGTTGCAACCCACTGATACAGTTGCACCTGTGGTGGGATGTCAGTATGTGAATTTTTTCTAGTGGTACGTCCAATTGCTTGCTCTTCCTCTGCTGTCGACCATTGTGGTTCCATCAGATGAAAATAGGCCACATTTTTTAACGATATACCTTGACCGCTTCGACTAGAGAGTAGTAAAATTTTGACCGACGCAGTGGTCAGTCCGACTGTTCTCTCCTTGTTGAACCAGTGCATACCGTTGTCATCATTGCCCATGAGCGAACAACGAACTTTGATACGACCCACTTGGAACCGTAGCCGTGCCTCTGATATTTGACCATTAAACCTAGACTTCAGATAGTCCCAAAACCCAGTCACACCATGTTCCAAGAAATAAGAGTAGACAACAATGCGAAGTGGGCCAGAAGACCAACTGCTGATATCTCGTTCGAGTTGTGCAGCCATGGCTTCCCACTTGGACACCGTGTTGCATGCTTGACGCGTACGACACAAATAAGCGTTTTGACACTGTCCACCAAGGCGCTCTCTGCTGACAGATTGGTGATAGTGCCATTCCTCTGTGGTCAGAGGCACCTCCTTTGTCACGGTTCTCACCGATGGCTTTCCTGTCTCAATATTGGTATACAAAAATTTTGCACCATGCGAGAGCAAGGATGTTTCTCCCAGCAGGCGGTCTAGACTGCTGGCATTCCGGGCATCATGCACTGGTGTGGCTGATAACAATAGTGTGAAGCTTGCACTGTCAGAGAGTGATTGGACCAAGCTTTCGTTCGCAGAATGGTGTAGATAATCCTGACACTCGTCAATAATCAACAAGTACGGGGTTGTGGGCAAACATGATTGTAGCATGGACTGATTAATGTTGATGTTGTACCTGCGACACTCACGGATGTACTGCTTGTGGTCGAGTGCTTTCACATCTTTCTTGCGGATATACTTGGTTAATTTCTTCCGCATTTTTTTGCGGTGGGCAGTGCGAAATGTACCCCATTGTCTAGTCAGACCATGAACTTGACAGAGAGAGTGCAAAGAACTGCAGGTCTCCGACATGCACCGAGACCGTGGGACATGGAGAGCAAGTGCCTGGAACAATTTGTTATAATGTGCGACGCTCTTGTTTTGGAGCGAAAACCACCAATCAGGGTTGTGGACGTTGTCCAGTGGAATTGGTGGCACTACTGTGCAGGCGGAACTGTACAGTTGCAGGTTCGAGGCCCATGTTGGTTGTATATTTGCTTTGGTGGTGAACACAAATACTTGTCCACCTGGCATTTTTTCCAAAAAGGTGCGGGCAGCATGTACCGCTGCTAATGTTTTGCCCGAACCCAGTGGGTAGTAGACAAGAACACGATTGGGGACGCCAGCTGCCACTGCCAAAGCTGGCCCGTATTGAAACTGATGTCCGTCGAATAACGGACAGTGCGAAATGTTTAACATTGTACACTGGGAAATACAGAAGATAGACTGACAATCTGTTAGACGGTTGCACTTTAACATATTCCCTAACAATGTCATCATACAAAAAGACACTATAAAAGCTTGTTGCAACTACACAATATGGGACTTCTATGGTCAACACCCGCGGAGGAGGACATTGTTAAGAAAAAGAAAGTCAGTTGGGGAGGAGCTTCGCTAAGACAGTTTTCTGATGGCGGAACTATTTACGGGCCAGACACTGACAAAAAACTCAAACCACCACGTGAAAAATTAACTGAACAGGAACAAAAACTATCCAAACAAAAATTTGACATCATGTATGTCTTCTTGCATCTACTCAGTAATTGGGGCCAAAATCCAGCTACACAAAAGATTAGTCAGTGGATGTATAAGTTGAACGCAGCCAGAAAACGGAAACAATTATCAGTGGATCGACTACCAGAAGACATCTTGCTTGTAAGTACAGGGGATTTACTGACACAATGCAAACTTTTGATTGAAAAATTAGAAAATAAAGAAGGTACAATAATGGTGTCCGGTGACGGTAGTACAGGTAAAATGATAGTTTACTACGAAGCAACGTCGGTGACGGATAAAGATGGTGAATCTGTGAAGCAGGTCAGTATTGAGGATGTGAAGTCACTTCAAAAGTCCCTGAAAAGTCTAAATGAGATGAAATTTTAGATGAACGTTCATACATGTTTCTATTCAAAATAGTTGAACATCGCATGCTGCGACAGACGCTAGGCATCATCTTTATTTGCAAATACTCCCATAAAATATAAAGACAAAACAGAGGACTGGTAAAAACATAAAGAGTAGAATCAATACTTTGAAGGGCAACCATGTTATTTTTCGGCAACATTTGTAGCATGAAGATGTTTGTGTCTTGTCATTGACCATCAATTTGTTCTCTCGATAGGTGACAAACATGTTGTCGTAGATATCAGCTGCTACCCCAGGTAAAAAGGAAAAGTATTGACGTTCAAATTCGTTGTCCATATCCATTAAAAATTCCATGGCAATAGTGTTAAAAAACATGTTTAGAAAATCAGGTTCAGCAAAGATAATCCACAAATTTGTTATATAGACTAACAAATTAAAACCAAATTCTTGGAATGTATCGAGCATGACAATATAGCTCGTCGATGGAATCATTTTTCGACGACGGGTACGGTCGACAATGTTATCCCATAGAAAAAATGACTTGATGAAGTAAAACATGGACACGGCAGCCATTAATATTTTTTCTTCAATTGTTGCAACATTTGGACAACAACCACCGTTATAAGACCTCACTTGATTGGCCACTATCGCAATGTACATCATCCACTGGGTTAGAAAGACCAGAATGGGCAAGGCAAGTATCAAACTGAAGAGATGTGAACAGAACACAGTATTGTTTTGTTTCAACTGTTGGTTCTGATAACCGGTGGAGAGTTGATAGGCAAACAAACTAAACATGCCGAATTTAGGGTCTGACAGAACTTCTTGCATCTTTTCTTCAACGGTCAAGTCATCTTCTTCAACGTCTGCATTGACAGGTGTGACACACTCTGGTAATATTTTATTATTTGAATTGTGACCTACAAATGTATCGCCTATCAATGTTTCGCGTACATGTGCTTCAAAGAAACTGTAGGTTGACATGTGCCTTCCTTCGATGGTTATTTTATACTGTGTTTCTCAATTTTTTGTTTTTTGTGAGCACGATTGTGTTTGGCCTCGGCCAGCTCCTGCTGTTCAAAATGTTGTACGTCATTGCCCAATGCCCCCCACCCTGCCACTTGTTCTCGTGCAAACAGTTCAACTCTGGGCAAATCTCCCAATAATTGTGTAATCATATCTCGGACAATCGGTGGTTTTCTAGAATGTTCACGACGTGGTGTCATGACAATCGGAATGGGAGACTGGTCCAAGTGCGCCAAAAAATTTGTACCAACTGTTTCATCTTCTTCATGGACAATGGAGGACATTTTCGAAGCTCCGCGTTCTGGTTCATCGGGCAACAGTCGTTTATAAGAGGCAATTTTTCCGCGCACGGCCACCAAACATAATTCAGCATTGGACCGCGTGTAGTAGCCGACACCAAAAGCTGGACGGTCACCTTGCTTGGTGGTTTTCACCCAATTTACAAAACATGTCTTATACTTGAACCCCCAAGCACGAATCACTTCAAATGCTTCGGGGAGCAGTGGCATCGTAGCCCACATGAATAAGGCTGCATCTGTCTGACAGACACGACTGACTTCAGGACCAAGTGCACATAAATCTGATATTTTCATGGATGGGTACAACAATGTACCATCCTTGCGCTTTAACACACCTGCTTTCACAGTTTGTTGATATTTCCAAGGTGGGTCTGCATACACGATATTGAATGAATTGTCAGGCAAGGCAGACAATTGGTGAGTGATGTCAGTCATTCTACAATCATACAGAGGACTAATTTATTTTTCATTATAAGCTCAATATATGTGAGCATCTACTTTTTTTGACTCTTCTGCTCCTGATCCAACTCCAATTTTGCAATCGTCTCCAATCTCTTGCGACATCTTTCAATCTGTTTCTCGAGTAGGCTTTGTTTGTCAGGTGTCGACCCATTGGCTGGATTCAATTTGTTGATTTTCTCCTCTAATTTTTTTATTTTTGCTTGTATGGATCTTACCTCTCGTGCTGCTGCTACTGCTGCTGATTCTTTTGCTTCTGCTGCTGCGCGAACTGCTTTTGCTTTTTTTGCTTTCTTTGTTGCTCTCTCTGCTGCTGCTAGCTCCTCTCTCGCTGCTTTCGCTGCTGCTGCTCTCTTTGCTCTCTCTGCTCTCTCTGCTCTCTCTGCTGCTGCTGCTGCAATCAATCGTCTCTTCGTCTTCTTTGTTCCTTTCAACCTCGAACGTGTATTCGTACTCGGCCCTCCACGTTTCCCTCCCTTTCCTTCGGCGTGTTCGAACGGAATGACTTCGACATAGTTGTCGAGATGGTCCGTGGCAGCAACAGTGGTATGCTTCCAATCATACAGGGGGTGTTGTGGTTTGTAATTTGTAGGAGTGGCAACATGGGCGGCAACATGGGCGGCAACATGGTCTGGCTTTTTCAGTGAAGACATATGGTGGTGGTGTTCTCTATTTATACTGCCAAATTGCGACTGACCGATTGAAGGACCAATCTGTTGCCGGGTCGATGTCGCTGGACGGCTCTTGTCTACTGTCCCACAAAGCCAACCAAAGAATGTTTCTCAGTATTTAAACAACAACCATCATCTCAAAAATGTATCAGTCTAATTACAAGAGTATTTTCCGCTGCCACACCTTGGTAGAATGTGTCAACTATTCAGTGGAGCCACCTATTGAAAAAGCAGATTTATTTTTGTACTTGTTAGATACCTACGACATTTTGTTATCCCATGCTGAAGGTTCAATGATGGTGGACGAGAATGATAATATCCCATATATGAGACTGGCAACAAAACTAGAAAAATTCGCATTTGAAGAGTGGAACAGTTTATTTGCTAGGATACCTGGCCAATTAAAAGGTTGGTGCGAGGGCATGTTTCTCTACGTGTGCATCTCATTGTGTCGATGGCTTGCTTCGAAACCTGGCTGCACCGTTATACCCGAAGACACACGGATGTGGATGAAACGTCAAAAACTTCGTAGTCACGTGTCTTATGATACCTCCAAATTCTCCATCTCAGAGTTGTTGAACGCCATGGACATTGTTGAACTACAGTGGTCGAGTCTACCCAGTCTGACCCAACACGTGTTAATATACTTGGACGCATTAGAATATCGAGCAGCCTGGTTTATTACACATACCGCAGGTGGAGTGCTGTTTGACATTCAAAAGCATCGAATCAAAATCGATGAGAATCAATTTCAAATCCACCCTGCACTTGTCTACCAACTGTATGTACGATTTGTTGGAATTCGTCGTTCTTTTGCACAATATACCATGTGGGACACTGTCCCATCCACCGACTTACCAGAAACACAATGGTTGGCTTTTTTAGAGCGTGAAAATCGCCATCTTACTATTCGTAAATTCCGTGACCGTATTGCAGATGCAACATGGGCAAATTTAAAAAGATTGTCAGACGGGCCACGTGCTTCCTATAATGCACGTGGTTCTCGTGTCTCTGACTATCAATCGATAGCAGAAAATCATCCAATGGCCATTATGGACAAACTCAACCATATCATTGCCTATGGGAAACCCGAAGAACTACATAGTAATTCATTTGTTTACGAGGGGTTACATCTACAAATGGTGCATGCATATTTCATGTCCACTTATTCTGTGTCATTTCGTGACTATTTTTTTTGTTCTTCAGAAAAATCATGGTCACATCGTAAAAAATTGGCACATATGGTGGTTCCAATTGTCATCGAGCGTCGGCAGCGTTATGATGTCATGTACAGAGGTCTGATCCAATTGGTACCAACTGGGACCTTTGCAGAAGCATTTCAACTGTGGTGTTTATTTCTACGAAAAGACTACAAAGGTATTTTGTACGGGTCCATGGACTTTGGCCGTCTGTGTCGGTCAATGTTTGATCCACCGACCCTGACACAACAGCGGTCAATGGGCGAAGGAATCACATCTTATCAATGGGATGTATAAAAGCTCCAACCTTTTTGTTATATGAGTGCAGAATATTGGCAATGGTTAAATGACAAAAAAGCTCGTCAATTGGAAGAAAAAGCTCGTCGTCGACAAGCTCGTCGATGTCATCAACAATCACCGGTACCATCACCATCGCCATCGCCGGTACCATCACCATCGCCATCGCCGGAACTGTCATCGGAACCGTCACACATGACAGACATGACTGAAGAAAGTCAAACATATCCATCTTCACATCTCCGCATTGTTCGCCAATCTTCTGATTTGACGTGTGGGATGCGATGTCTCCAAAACCTGTTGGGTTCTGATGTTGTGACTCGCACAGAAATGGATACAAAATCGCGCGCTTTAGAATCCATTGCAAGCGGAGAACAACTCTACGACCCAACACTGGGTTATTATTCCATTGAAGTGTTGCAGGGGATATTGGCCGACAAAGGAAAACATGTCCAAAGAGTCGACATTCAGAAATTAGAGGCATCCTACTTTGAACCGGTCATTGCCATGAATCCAGATTTTGTCGGATATATAGTTGCACTTGGAGTGGGGCTGAAACACTATGTGGCCATTCGTTATTCGGCGGGTACATATACTATCATTGACTCGTTGGGGTCCACGATGCCAGTGTCACTGGATGCACTGTCTCTTTTCCAGCGAAGACATGATCAACAGGTGTATTGTTCCCAACATGCAGCAGATATGAAACCAGTGGTGGCTGTCCTTGCTGTTGCGGAATCGCCGTTTGTCGAATACACTATTATGCATGACACTTGGTCATTGCCACCACCACCTGCAAGATTTTTGTTGTCTTCCATCAAACGTCTTTTACAACCACCATATTTAAAGTCAACTGTACGCAAAATAGGTCGTGCAGCGCCAGTAGTTCGAGAGTGGTGGGAACACTTCAAACAACGACGCCAGTCTCCGCACGAAGATTGTCTTCCATTTTTGAAACAATTGGTCAGTAGTAAGCCGACCTATTCTATTCTTGTCACAATGAATGAACTACAAACTGTGATCGAATGTAGCGAATTGGCAGATTTTCTACACGAATTACGAAAAATGGGTTGGATTTCAGACAAGAGCGATTTCATGTTCGAACAAGATGGGAACATGATTTATGAATGTGAGACCGAGGGTAGCTTTGAAGAGTGTGGTATTCATGTTCACCGCGATGACCCCAACAACTCCATTCGAATCGTTCAGAATGGGGCCACACAAGCATCTGTCGGAGGATTTTACAAGTTGTACTGTTCTATAGCTGGAGAGTGTATTGATAATAAATACAATGCTTATTCAGTGCGTGACGGCAACGGAGTTGTTCATGTCATTTACAAACAAACTGTAGAAAGTGTAGAAAAAATGTAACTATTTTTTTTCATCATGTTTCCTTCCAGCTACAAAAAATAGAAATATGATAGACATGACTATTTTTCTTCATCATGTTTCCTTCCAGCTACAAAAAATAGAAATATGATAGACATGTATGGAATTTGATTTCAAGGAACATCAAAACACAACATGCTCCGGGACGAACAACTTGAAGACGTATGGAAAAAGGCGCGTCACGTGGACAGACAATTTCCCGTTACGTATCAACACTTGTATGGACACGAACGCTTAGCCGTTTTACATGTATTATCAGAACCCGTACAAAGCACATTACATGCGGTTTTACAACAAAACGTTCCCAACGGAACAAAATGCATGATGGAAGGATGTACGGGTCATCTCGACAAACATGGAGGATGTACTGAAAAATGTACACAATCAGGTGTCAATGTCGTACAAGACATCATGGATTGTATAAATTGTGATTCCTATGGGTTTCCATGTCCTACATGTCACACAGTTATTTTTAGAAAACAATTAAAACAATATTTAGATTATTAATCTCCGCTCTCAGGCGGATTTATTGTTAATGTTGTGATTGTCAGAATGTACTATATAAAGCTCTCTACTTTATTGATAACATGCTACTATTTTGTCTTCTTCTACTTGTCATCAGTCAAAGTGGTGCCAATCAATTTGAGGTGGAATATGGATTCTGTACTACGAGCGACAATTGTTTTCAATCACCCGATTATCCGAGCGCTTACGGGAACTATAATCTATGCTCGATTAAGGTTTTGGGTGTGGGAGCCGAGGAGAAATTGTATTCGATTGAGTTCAACACGGAGAAGGTTTACGACAAGCTGACGATTGGTGAGGTTGATTACTCGGGAACAGAGGGTCCTAACGGTGTTGCGGTGAGCACCGGTGCCAATATGACGTGGAGCAGTGATGGGTCAGAATCATTAACGGGCTTTCAAGTGTGCTTGTTTTCAACGTGTTCATATACCGACGGAACGAGGTCGAACGACGCAGCGTGCCAGTGTGGCAGCACAACATGTCATGCGGAGACTGGGTTTATCTGTACATCGTCCACAAATACTTGCCAGTTTTTTCTAGCGTGCAGAGATGACGGAACGATCCCGGACGACGCAGCGTGCAAGTGTGGCAACACAACATGTAATGCGGAGACTGGGTTTATCTGCGACAGCTCGACCAACCAGTGCTCGGCGTCTCCGTGTGAATTTACCAACGGAGACATGAACGACGCAGCGTGCAAGTGTGGCAGCACAACATGTAATGCGGAGACTGGGTTGTTTTGTACATCGTCCACAAATACTTGCCAGTTGGAAAAAACGTGCACACTGACCGACGGAACGACGCCGAACGACGCAGCGTGCACATGTGGCAGCACACCATGTAATGCGGAGACTGGGTTGTTTTGTACATCGTCCTCAAATACTTGCACGTTGGAAAAAACGTGCACACTGACAGATGGTTCTGCAGCGAACACCGGTACCTGCTTGTGTGGCAGCACACGATGTAATGCGGAGACTGGGTTGATCTGTTACTCGACTGTCGGTGGCGGGTCCTGTCGGAAAACGGACGTCGGTAACTTTGGTTATCCAATGATAGATAGTGGCCAGTGTACGGACGTGGTCAATCGAGTTATGATTTCGGACAAGGCGACGTGCGAGGCGGCGGCGACGAGCATGGGACTTAGTGATGTGACGGGGGCCGCGAGATACCTCTCGAGTGAAACCAATCCACCTGGATGTTTCTGGACCTCTGGTGGCGCGCTGTACCACAACACGCTGTCCGCGTCCACTCAACCGTGCTCTATTCCCAACAACTGCCTGTGCCTCGCAGTACCCAACTGTCCACAGACCGACGGAACGACGCCGAACGACGCAGCGTGCCAGTGTGGCAGCACAACATGTAATGCGGAGACTGGGTTTATCTGCGACAGCTTGACCGAGCAGTGCTCGGCGTCTCCGTGTGAATTTACCATGAACAATGCTACGTGCAAGTGTGGCAGCACAACATGTAATGCGGAGACTGGGTTGACCTGCGACAGCTCGACCAACCAGTGCTCGGCGTCTCCGTGTGAATTTACCAACGGAGACATGAACAATGCTATGTGCAAGTGTGGCAGCACAACATGTAATGCGGAGACTGGCTTGTTTTGTAGATCGTCCACAAATACTTGCACGTTGGAAAAAACGTGCACACTGACAGATGGTTCTGCAGCGAACACCGGTACCTGCTTGTGTGGCAGCACACGATGTAATGTGGAGACTGGGTTGATCTGTTACTCGACTGTCGGTGGCGGGTCCTGTCGGAAAACGGACGTCGGTACCTTTGGTTATCTAATGATAAATAGTGGCCAGTGTACGGACGTGGTCAATCGAGTTATGATTTCGGACAAGGCGACGTGCATGGCGGCGGCGACGAGCATGGGACTTAGTGACAAGACGGCGGTCTCGATGTCGAGTCTGGAATCTCCACCTGGATGTTTATTGACCGGTGGTCTGTACTACAACACGCTTGACGGTCACTGGGCGCTGTACTCGGCCAAAAAACCGTGCTCTAATGATCGTAAATGCCTGTGCGTCGCAGCATCCAACTGTCCACTGACAGATGGTTCTGCAGCGAACACCGGTACCTGCTTGTGTGGCAGCACACTATGTAATGAGGAGACTGGGTTTATCTGCGACAGCTCGACCAACCAGTGCTCGGCGTCTCCGTGTAAATTTACCAACGGAGACATGAACGACGCAGCGTGCAAGTGTGGCAGCACACTATGTAATGCGGAGACTGGGTTGTTTTGTACACCGTCCACAAATACTTGCCAGTTTTCTCCAACGTGCACACAGACCGACGGAACGACGCCGAACGACGCAGCGTGCACATGTGGCAGCACAAGATGTAATGCGGAGACTGGGTTGTTTTGTACATCGTCCACAAATACTTGCCATTGGTTTCCAAAGTGCACACATACCGACGGAACGACGCCGAACGACGACGCAAAGTGCCAGTGTGGCACCACACGATGTAATGCGGAGACTGGGTTTGTCTGCGACAGCTCGATCAACAAGTGCGGAAAACTATGTGTGTCAGGGTGGAATAAAGGATGTTTCTACCCGAGTACCGAAGGTTGTTCAATTCGTGACATGTCGTCGTGTAGTGCCGCCGAGTTAATTACTATTAAGACACTCTACAATAACCGTGAACAGTGTTAATAAAGTCGCTATCTTGCAAAAGTAAAACATAAAATATACACTCGCTTCATATAACTTCATTGAGTCAGAAACTATTATTTCTCTTTTTTGTTCTTCTATTTTTTGTTAATGTTGTGCAAGGAGATAGCACCGAGTGCTTGGAACAACTCGCTGCGTGTATCGAAACGTGCAGTAGCCCCACTTCTGATGTCACGGATATTGCCAGTGTATTGGATATGACCATTGGATGGACGCGATTTACAGCTGAACTGACCCCATAACTCCTTTTCCACCAACGTCAGGCCAGCAGGTGCTACCGTGGACCATTCTTGTCTGCTTTTTTTGACAACTTTTTCCATGACATCCACCAACATATCAAACTCGCGTTGACGTTTCCGTTCCTTTTTCTGCTTCTCCTGGAGCTGTTTTTCAGCAGTCTCTGCTCGTGCTCTGCTCGCGGTAATGTTGCCATGCACATTGCGCAATTGTTGCTTCGCATTGTTCAAGCATATCGTAGTTGTCTCGAATCTGCTCTTATAATGTGCACAGTCGGCAGTAAGCTGTTCGAGAACAGGAGTGGTGGAACGAATGTCCGACAGCTCGCGTGTCAATGCCTCTTTCTCAATACGGTGTCGTTGTTTCATACTTTTATTTGCTTTGTGTAGACTGGCCACCACTGTATCAAGCTGGATGTTCTTTTTTTCAAAGGTAGCAACATCTCGCACAATGTCTGCATGGCGTTGCGTATGTTCTTGTTGTAACACCGTCATTTTCGAGATTAACTGAGCACGTTCTGCCGCTAAACATGTCAACTCGGCATTTTTGTTGTACAATGAAACTTTTAACGTCTCGGCGTCGGACGTCTGGCAGTCCATGCAGACATATCCATCCTCTGCCTCTGCATCAATGTACACTGAACAGTTGTTGTGGACCCACTGGCCACAACATTCACAGCCAATGATTTCGGAATCGGCAGGATTGGAACGACAGTCATGACAAGTCCACTCAACACTGTCCCAACAACCGTAACAGAAAATATCGACGGTTTTCGAAGTGGTGCAGACAACGACGTCTCCAGATGTCTTCGTTTTGCGACACTGACCACATTTATGGGTACCAGAGGCCTTCAACAGGGCAGTCTTGCCGAGAATCGGCTTCTCTTGCCATTGTTTAATAGTGGTACTTGACATTTCAATGTTTTGTAAAATAAAAATAGTTTTGAAGTTTGATAGTTTAGAATAGAAAAAAATAGAATAGAAAAAAAATAGAATAGAAAATTTATTTTAGGCCATAACCCGTTACATTTGTACTCAGTATAATTGGAACACAATATCTCTGAATAACGAGCTGTGCCACACTGTCGCCTTTGTTGATTGTGTATGCTTTGTTACTGTGATTAAACAATTTGACATGAATCGTACCACGATAATCTTCATCAATGATTCCACCAAAAGCAATGATATTGTGTTGATATCCAAGCAAAGTCTGTCCCTCTATTTTGCCGTAATGTCCCACGGGGATTTCAACACTAATGCCACAGTTGACTGTGGCATAAGGATGTTTGCTTTTGGCTGGTGGTATCTGGTAAGTGTCCGCAGCAAATAAATCATACCCTGCTGCACTTATTGATGACCGACGACAGAGATACTCACCTGTCACCGGCATTGTTGGTGCTGACCACCGACTATATGGTTGAAAATGTCCAAGACCATGCTCAATGAATGGCAACTTTTTTTTGACAATGGGGGAAAGATCTGGTTTCATATGAATTGGAACCATATTGTTTGGTGATTGACTGATGATTTATTCGGGCATTCACATATGTTGAACATAATACAGAAAAAACGGTGCTGCACAAGTTGTGTTTTGACAGTATAAATGTCAGCCACATTAATAAAAAAATGTCACGTCTGAATAAATCCATTACAACCACAATAGTCGAGCCAGAAAGTTGGACAGAAGATGAAATTGTGCCAAAGTATGAGCCGCAGCACCCAGTGCTCAAACAACTTGCCGCACTCACTGCTGCACAGCAGGAAGAAGAAGACCATCTGGGGAATTACAATGAAGTACGACCGTTAGAAAATAGGGCAGCACATAAATAAATGATCAACAACTTGCCGCACTCACTGCTGCACAGCAGGGAGAAGAAGACCATCTGGGGGAATGACAATGAAGTACGACCGTTAGAAGGACAGCACGAAAATAAATGATCAACATCAATTTTTTAATACTAAATGACGTCTTTTTAACGGTGCCGCAAGGCGTAAGCACTTGGCCCTCACAATCTTGTGAGGAAAATCAAACTCAATCTCAATGCAGAAAGAACGACACTTGTGCATAATAGTTTCAACGTCACTAATACAAATCGAATCCATAATATGTACATTCACACAATAGAATTCGGAGTTGGAGGTATCAACAGTTGCACTGAATTGACAGTCGACACCTTGCATTTGATTGAGATGTTGTAGCAGCGTGTACAAGCATGTTGTATCACGCTTTTCAACATTTGCCATGTCACAGATAATATGACATGGCTTTTGCTCAGTCCGTCTTCTTTTCTTGTTCTTTTTTTTCGAGGCATTCTCGCGCCACACGTCAATACGAATGCTCTCTTCCACCATGTTCACAACAATACTACGGATTCGCTCGTTTGTAGTCCGAATTGTGGCGAAATCACTCATCACAACCAGAGGTAATCCACGAATAAGTACAATATAACGAGAGGGATATTTTGTATTTGTCGATAATGTTAAATTTGTTTTGACAGCACCACGGATGCTCGAAATATAGTGCAGTGTTTTCTCCACAAAGGATGTCTCCTCTGTTTGTAATGCTACCGGACCAGACACTTTTACCAACCTGTCAGAAGTGGATACTTTTCGGGTGTCAGTAGATGTAGTTGGTACCAAGACCAAGCTGCCATTGCCAGACTCATACTGCGCAGAATCCATTTCTGATTGATACCTTTCTTTGTCCTTTTATACTCAATATTCAAATCAATATTCCCCGTAGCAGTATTCACACGGATACAAGCATTGGTGGCACCATTCTGGAGCACGATTTTTTTCCATTCCTTGACATCCGTGTCTTGAAAGGTATCCACAAATGTCATTCTCAATTTTTTACCACATGTATAATTAAGGTCACCTAATTCTTGGATATCCAAATCAACATTGTCAGCAGCAAAATCTGTTCCATATAAATCTTCGACTATTTGCTGGATACTATGCTCAATCCTCATTTACTCTCATAACAATGACAATATATACTCAACTTGGTCTAAAATGTTGAAGGCAAAAATCGTAAATCATAGCCATGACAAGAGTGCTGACCGTCCTGATAAGCTTTCTGTAATTCATAGCGATGATGACTGGACCATTGTTTCAACTCGTACAACTCATTCTTGACAGAGTGGAACTTGTGCTGGACTCCAAGTAACTCTGACTCCAACTCAGACACTGTTGCTCGGAGTTGAGACACTGTTGCTTGGAGTTGAGACACGGTTGCTTGAAAAGATGGCGTGTGCAATGCATAATGCCGTGTCCAGGATATCTCATACGGAGACTGTTCATGCTGATTGGACAGAAATGTCTGGTACAAGGAGGACATATCACTCAACATTTTCTCCTGCTCCACACCATGCGGCAACGCATACTCTTGAGGCGGTGCTATGGCTGGCAATGGACAGTTAGAACATATCCAGCTACAATTGGCAGGACATTCTGGTTCTTGTCTTGTCACAAGAGTGACATGTCGACGAGTCGAACACTGTGAACAAACACCGACCTCGTGACCAATCTCATCCATGCACCAAATCTTGTTCAAATGTTGTGGACGATTGACTGCCCACAGGACAATCACAGGGATAGCATGACAGTGTCCACCCGGTATTGGTTCCAGCAATGTTTGAAATGATGTCAGCTTCTCAAAAAGTTGTTCATAGTCTTTTTTTGAGGTCAGCACAGTTGAACAAATCAAGTTGACAAATTCTGAAGAAGGACATTGCTGCTGATGCAAAAATTTGTTCAAGTGATGATTTCGATAGAATTCCAACACTTTCGCATAATCTTGCTTCTTTTTACAAGGCTTATGGTAGACCAACTTCAACCATTCAAACACAATGTGTTCCAAAGACTGATCAGTTGTCCATGGTACAGCAGACAGGATGGTCTCAGCTTGGATATGTGCAAATGACATCCTTCCGCTCATACACTATCTTTCATTAGAACTCAAATAATCTCTACTTATGTTTTAATATTACTTCTAAGTGCAGCTCCGCGCACTTATGTTCCTCCGTCACCCATAGAACATTTGGATTCGAGATGTTGCAAAGTGTCTCCAACAACAATGATACACATCTTTTATTAGTGACATTTGCAAGTGGTGCAAGTTATACTAATTTTTTCTACTATTCTTATTTGTTCATTAATTCTGTGATAGCTTGGACACGTTCCTCTGCCTCTGCCAGCTTGTCTTCCAACGCATTCACAGCCAAATGAGTTTCCTCATAGTATGCATGTTTTGAATCAAATGTAAGCTGTAACTCTTGTTTGAACATTGTCATGGCGGTGATGGTCTCTTGACGCTTACTGTTGTCTTCCACTAATGTTTCCAGTCCAAGTGGGTGTTCCAACATTGCTGCTTTTTCCAACATGATATAGGTTGGATGTTGTTGAAACATACCCAAGGCTGTGGTTGTTTCCTCCAAGTCATTTTTTAACTCATCCAGTTCAAGTAAAAGTTGGTCTTTCGTAGCCTTGGCTTCTTTATGCTGTTCTTCAATCTCAAAAGCTGCGTCAATAGCTGCAATCCGTACTTCCTCATGATGTGTCTCCGCAACCTTAATCAGACCCTGCATTGCTTCCTTCATTGCTTCGAGGTTGTTTTTTCTTGATTTTTTAAGCATCGGTTGTTCATCTGCTTGTTCATCCGGTTCTTGACGTTTCAACATATTTTGTGACATTGGACCACGCCACAGACGAAATAACTATTATGTGTTACATAATTGAACCTGAGAATTAAGAGAATAATTTTTTGACAGATTTAACAATGGTCGCTACAATATTTGTTTTGTGTGTTGTTGGTGTCACTGCTGTTTTGATTTTCATCGGCTTGTATGTCTTGAACATTTTGACTGCATTGAAGCAACTTTTATACTTACAAACAGCAGAAGCCAACACAACTGCTACAATATATCTGTTCACACTGGTGACACTGTTCCAAATGTTCAAGACAAACAGCAGATTCACAGAGCCTACAATATTCAGAATGCTTTTGATGTCGTAAAGCAGGACAGTGCGAGCAGGCAACTGCCTGTTTTCTTTGTAACACACAGTTGCGCCATCCTCGAATATCACTCTTGGTCCTCTTTGACACTTGTCGACACCGACCTACTTCTTCGAGTGATAAATATTGAACCACCGAAGTGAGCACACTCTCAGTGTCACTGAATGACTGCCACATTGTTGGTCTGCTATGACTGTCACGTCCGCCAATCACATATGCATAATAAAAGTCCATCATTTTGCATAT
>Ga0129324_10000802_pt1 | contig 21732 bp, 21 predicted proteins | sample CPBDNA_7_FD_96879 | JGI IMG/M metagenome (GOLD analysis project Ga0129324, IMG submission 96879) | Freshwater to marine salinity gradient microbial communities from Chesapeake Bay, USA - CPBay_Spr_15_0.2_DNA | ecosystem: Environmental > Aquatic > Marine > Coastal | place: USA: Chesapeake Bay... | reverse complement strand
TAACAAAAATTAAAAGATAAAAACCGAATTTCTTACACTAAAAGCTGATCTGTCATAAAACAGACTTAATAAGAGGCCTATGAAAACTAAACTGATTCTATTCGTATTTGTTTTAATTGCTCCATCTGTGCTTGGGCATGACTATTTCTTTAATCTTCGTGAAGGAGAATCTCGCTTAATTGGGGATTCTGAAAAAGCTCGAGTCAGGGCCATGTACCAAAAGTATGGTAAGAATAAACTAGAGGGTCACTTTACTGATATGTTTCAAACTAAAGAGATTGCTACTTGTGCCAGTGTCGTCGTTAAAAAGCTTACTTTGCTCGAAGCACAAGTTGATGGTAGGGAGTCTTTAGTCTATGTCATAAGAGATCTTAATATCATAGATGATATAGCTCTTGATATTATTTTAAAGAGAAACAAAATTAAGTATGAAAAAAGTTTTCCTTCTTTGAAGAATGGCTCTATTAATAAAAACAATATTAGAGAGGGTTATTTAAAGTTTAAAAAACAGGTTATGGACGGAAGATGTTCGGAAAATGCTTATAGTAGTCTAGTTGGTTTTCTCAATGATAAAGGTTATACCAAAAATGGTCACCTAAAGGCGGCCAACTCTGTAGCTAAAAAAATGGGGTATATAACAAAAAATGAATATAAAGTTCTTGAAAGTTTTCGTAGGGCCAAAGTTCATCACTGGCCTTTAACTTTAAAAGATTATAGTCGCAATCTTAGTGCTCTTCGCCGTCAGATCGATTTATATGGTTATGAAGAAGGGAACTTTGTAACCAAAGAAAACAAAAAAGCAAAGATGTCCTTAAGGCAATACCTTTATTCTAACTATGATTATTTACAAATTTTAATGATGGGGGATCTTGTTGAGAAAATGCGGAAGAGATTAGAATCGTTCGATATTTCAATCCTTATTAGATATGCAGATGATGAGCAAACAGAAGTCATTCCGCTTGAACCGACTGAAAGGTTTCGTTTTGTTCTCAAACTATTAAGAAAAGAACTAGCACAAATTAATTCATCCAACATCTTTGAATTCTCAAAAGCTAATTATGCTGTTGTTATCACGGCCTCTTATGAAGTCGGTTCCGTTTCAGCGGTAGAACTTGAGGAACTGGCAAGTCTAGAGGAAATTTGGAATCCAAAAAGATCTCGTAAGGATCGAATGATGAGCTGGGGCAGAATGTTTGGTCGAGTCGCGTCAGTTATTATACCGGGACCATTCGGGTTTCTCCCAGTTCTAGCTGTGATGGTTGTTGATGGGATTGTTACTGAGCCAAAACCAGATAGTGATCAAGACATAAGTTTATTCTAGGAGATAAAAATTGAAAAATTGGAAAACAGTACTTTTAACCTTATCTATAACTCTCTCTTCGCAAATTTTTGGATTTGAGATCGAAAAAAATGTTGTGGCTCGAACCAAAGAGTTTGAAGCTAAAATAATGACTCGTAAATTAGTGGATCTAGAGTCTATTGATAGTTATGATGGTAAGTTCTTTAAAATTGTTTATAAAAAGAATGAAGAGGCCATAAAGTTTTATGAACACGATGGCCATACTCAACTAAAAGCAGCGACGACTTATTATCATCTAAATAAAGCTAGAAAATATTTTGTTGAAGTACTTAAATCGGAATTTGTAAAATCACTACCTAAGCTTACAATTAGAATTGATATTCTCAATAAATTTTCGGAGCTAGGGCATTTTGCAAACGACAATCTTGATCCCCAGTTTAATAATGCCCTCTCAATTCCAGCAGGGCTAGGCTATCCACGCCGAAGAATTGCTCCTTGGAATAATGAAATCTGGTTTAGACCCTCCAAAAGAATACATATCAGTGAGCTTGGTGGTAATGATAGGGATAAAGTGCAATTGAAGTACATCCTTAAGGCGTATCGAAATCAAACTCATATGGTTAGTTTTCAAAATTTTCTATCTAAACTTCTTTTAGGTGATGCTTGGTCTTCTAGTGCCTCGACAGTTTCTAATGTTATGAGATTGGCTGGAACGAGTGTGATTGTAGAAGGGATCTTCCAGTCTACAGGTATTGCAGTGGACCTTTTTAAACAAAAATATTATCGACTTGATAGTGCTCTCGTACCTGAGATCATATATCACGAGTTTGCTCACGTGGCCTTAAGTGATCATCTTGCTATTACTCATTCTTCTCCAGTAAATGAAGGGATGGCCGATTATTTTGCTGGTAAGATTGCAAACTCAAAACAACTGGCCACCAAAATTAAAGACTATAATCTTTTTAGTGGAAAAAAAGTTCGTAAAAAACAGATGTATCGGTATGAGTTTGAAAGCCAAGAGTATGCAAATGCTGACTTTGTTTTTGGTCTGCTCTACGAAGCTGAAAAGATTGCTGGAGAAAAAGGTCCTGTCATGCTCTATAACGTAAGAACCAGAATTGAAACTGATAGCTCTATTCGTAATAAGCTCTTAGACGGGATTCTTCGCTCATGTCAGCTACATTGCCCTATTCCTGGTTTAAATCATATCCAGCTTTTAAAGCTTTTTCATTATAAAGGGATTTGATTTTTAAAGGATCCTTCTGTTCCAGATCAACTCCTTTATATTTAAGGGAGTATGGTCCTTTAGATTAATTTTTTTTAGTGGAATGGTTGTCTTCTACAAAGCTTAGGGAAATAGAACGTATTTAGCACTTCGTTAGCACTTCGGGAACTTGATCCGTCGCCGTACTGAGGAAACCCAATGTGCTTGCATAAAATAAGGGAGGTAGTTTTCTGTAAAGAAACTTCCTTTTTCTCTTCTTAAGAATTCTTCAATAAATATCTAATTTGCTAATCAATAGACTTCCTCTGTTTATGAGAATTGTTCAATAAAAATAAATTTAATTTTAAAAGAATGAAAAAGATCAACTTATAAATTGTTTCAAGTTAGAGACGTTTTTTAACGAATGAAAGAAAACTGGTCTCAACAATTTAACTATTTCCTTGGAGGAATTTATGCTTAAAAAAATTATGGCTACATTAGCTGTTTTTAGTCTTGTATCAGTCAGTGCCACTGTACCTGGTAATAACCTAAAACGTGCGATTGACGAGTTTAACTTTGCTGTCACAGTAGACTGGGATCAACAAGATACAAAGTTTTATAATCAAGCTGTTAATGATTTGAAGAGATCGATTGAAGACCTTTCTGAAAAAGGGATGACAAATGATGAAATTATAAATGGAGTAGTCGCTTCTGTTAAGAATAAGAAACAAGCAGCTGAGCTACAAAGAATGGTAGGACTTCTTCGCTCAGATGAAATGACAAGAAGTGAAGTTGCTAATTTTATTGCAGAAAAAGTTCGTTTAACTCAAGGTGAGGGAGCTAGCTACCAAGGTGGCAGAGAAGGGCATGGTTTGAAAATGCTTATTGTTATCGGAATCCTTGTCGGTATCTCCATTTACATCATTAGAGCGCATGATGATGATGACGATAGCGATCATGGTGGAAACGGTTGTGGTAACGGAAACGGCAGCGGTCATGGAAGCGGTCATGGAAGTGGCTACGGTAGTGGTTATGGAAGTGGCTACGGTAGTGGTTATGGAAGTGGCTACGGAAGTGGCTGGTCCAAGTCTTCATGGAATGAGTGCATGGTTTACTAGATTTTAATTTAATGCCCTCTTTCAGCTTTTGGGAGAGGGTTTTAAGGCCTGCTTAGGGCCGACCAAGTGGTTAACTATAGGCTTTTTGTAATAAATTTTTAGGTACTTAGAAAACGTTTCTTTCTATTTTCATGCCCATGCTGATCCCCATGTAAAATTTGAATGGTCTGTCTCAAATCCCAGGAGCTTATGATAGATTTTCTCACTAATTAGGGAGAAAATCATGACCAGATCATTCACGAAGGTACTTTTAGCACTTTTTATAACTTCTTTAATCTCAGGTCTACACGCCGAAGACCAAACGGATCTCACGGCCCATAGAGTTGCCGATAAGTTTGAAAAGCTTGACCTCACAGGTCTTCCTTCGTGGAGTAAAAAGGAATATAAAAAGCTCTTTAGAGAAATTAGAGATAAGAAATTTTTATCCTATGACGGTGAGAAAAGAAGAATCCCTTGGTTATTTGTGAGGGACGGCTGCCACATGAGAGCGACTCACTTTATCGAAGAAGCCGTTAGGCTAGGGCATGATGAACCTAAGAAAGTCTTTGTTTTTGGATCACTAGAGATGAAAGGAAACATTATTCCGCATGGTTCTGTTGAGCCTTGGTTCCATGCTGCCCCTATCGTTCAAGTCGATGGAGAAGCAATGGTACTTGATCCTTCAGTAAGCTTCTCTCGTCCACTTTCTCTTAAAACTTGGGCGGATCGAATAGTAAAAGACAAAAATAAAGTTATCTACTCAATTTGTGACTCTGAGACCTATCTTCCAACTTCAAAATGCACAAAACCAGGGCCTTTAGACAGAGTTCGACTAAATCAAGAGACTCAGCTTTTCTTAAAATTTGAAAAAAATATATTAAAGTATATTGGATTGGATTTTCTTGATTAAACTAGAGTTAGTACTTAAATACCCAAACGTTACTATTGTCAGAAGCTTAATCTAACCATTCATACTTAACTGTTTTATTGTAATTTTTTACATTAGGGAAGAAATACTCAAAAATGAGATCCTCCTCATCTCTAGGATCCTTACTTATGGCATGTTTTACATTACTTGGAATGTGAATTTTGTCACCGGCACTTACTTTAAACGTTCTTTCGCCAACTTGGATAGTGCCAGCACCCTGCCTAATAAAATACCATTCTTCTTGAACATGCGTATGAAGAGAGTGGGTTCCTGCTTTAAGTCTAGCAAAACCCCATGTCCCTGACGGTGATTCTCTATGATGGGCAATTTCAGCATTACTTCTTTTTGGGTTCCAAATGACCCATTCCGTTTCTTCTATCTTTTTTACGAAACCTTTAGCTATTAAAAGGTTCATGTTTGAATAGCACCCTTCCTGAACACCTAAAACAGGAATCGTAAAAAAGCCTAAAGAGAGAAAGAGAATTAGCATTAACCGATATAACAAATAAAGCCCCTTTTTTTAAATTATAGCTTAATTAATCAATTAATATTACTTTAGTTAAATTGTGGGGAAAAAATATCCGAAATTTTGGAAAAAATCGTATAAGGTTTAACTAGACTTCTAAAACTTGGTTTAGCACTGTTGTCCATAATTATTTCATAAAACATTCTTAGCTTTTCAAAAAAAAATAACTCAAAAAATGCCTTGTTTCCTCTTTCTTGGAGTTTTTATTTGGTAGGAAAAGGCTTCATTTATCTTCCCTGTTAGTGTTACTCGTGGTGATGGTTGTCAGGACAAAATGCTTAGTTTTTGATCTTTGAGATATATCAACTTAAATGAGAATGTTTTCCGTATTTGTACTTGGTGTTAATTGCTATTGTGAACTGTGTTTTAAAACACTTAGCATTTACTTTCGAATATAGTTTTCTCAGGCTATTTCTTTAGTCTTTTTGATTGGCTTGTTGCCTTTAAAGTCTATTTACTAAAAACAAAGATAAGATTTAAAAAACATGACATTATCAAAGAAATTTTCGTTTTCAAAAAACATCCTCTTGGTATTTATTGGGATTGAGTTGATTTTTATAAGCGCAATTTTTATAAATATTAGGAATATTAAATATACGCAAGTGACAATGAAGAGACTCGTTGAAGTTCGTATTCCAACCTCATTAGCAACATATAATATCATCAGTGAGATTAATCAATCTTTAGCGGCTTTAAGGGGATGGGTTATTCTTGGAAGTGAGAAGACAAAAAAAGAAAGGGAGGAGTCTTGGAGAGCGATTGAAGAAAGTTTGACTGGGCTAGATAGCTACTCAAAGGCATGGACAAGCCCTGCAAATGTAGGGAATTTGGAGAGCGTTAAGAAGAGTTTAGAATTATTTAAAATTATCCAAAGAAATATTGAGACCATTGCTCACACAAAAGAAAATTTTCCAGCAAACAAGGTATTATCTAATGAGGCAGTACCTCTTGCCAAAATTATGATTGAAAATATAACGAAAATGATCGATCGTGAAAAAAAACTATCCGCTAGTAAGAAAAGAAAAGAGATCTTTGGGGTTATGGCAGATATACGGGGCGCACAGGCGGTTTCCTTTTCATTAATTAGGCCTATTTGTTAACTGGCGATAAAAAATATGAAAATGAATTTCATGTAATGTGGCTTGAAGAAAAGAACGTGGTGAGGAAGTTGGGTCGTATGAAGAGTATTTTAAGTACCTCTCAGCTTGATGATTTTTCAAGTTTTTCTAATGCTTACGAGAAATTTAAATTGCTACCCTTAAAAATGATAAAATTGAGAAGTAGTGTAAACTTGAATCAAGCAAACTATTTACTGGAAACTGAAGCTATGCCTATGGCATCTGAAATCTTGATTATTCTTAACGATATGCTCGAAAATCAAAAACAACTTATGCAAACAGTTATAAAGGGTTCAGATGACAATATGGCGAGAAATGGTCTCATTGCTTTAGTAATCGGATTTATACTTTCTAGTTCATTATTCTTATTCTGATCTCTTAATCAGCAAAATTAGTTATTCGATATTAAAGGTTTTTAGCTTACTCTTTGCGCCCGATATAAGGGTGACTTGAGATTTGGAAACAGAAAAGTGCTTGGATAACATTTCAATAATTCTAATATTTGCTTTTCCATCGACTGGCGGTTCTTTTACTCGAATGACCAGATGATTTTCAAAAACCTCGATACTCTCATGCTTACTTTTTAGTTTTACTTGGACCCGTACTTTCAATGGTCAGATTACCGGCCGTTATCCGGATATTCTTCTGCAGACTCGGGATCTACTTCAACGACTTTTAACGAACAGCCATAGCGAGGGTTTTTGTCCATTCTTGCCATTGCTCTAAAGTTTACACCTCTGGCAGAGACTTCTTTTCTATTATAGTCGACTTCAAATTTGGAGAGGATACGGGCCTCTTTTGTTACCATGCGACAGTATTGCTCCGTTTGTTGAGAGACAAAAATACAAGAGCACATTTCTTTTGCAAGACCTGCTGAAGGAGCTTCTGTATATTTACAACCAGAGATAGTACCTAAGAGAGTGATAAAGAAAAATAATTTCGTTAGTGATTTCATTATTTGTCCTCCACAAGGCTAGCGAGGAGTAATTTGTACATTTTATCTCTTTTCAACTTCTTTTTTGGTTTTCGTCCATCACTACCCATGCGCACGATAATTAGACCTTTGGAAGGTATAACTCCCATTGTTTGCCCACGAAATCCCATCGCTTGATAGAGATCATCTGGTGCACTTGGATAGGGTCTTTGCTTATTCATTTTAAGTTTTTTATTAAGCCACCAATAAGCACCATAAGATTCGACATTGAGGCGTTCCTGTCCATCTTCTGAATTTCTTTTAACAAGTGCGGGTGCTACAGTTTTAGTCGCGAAGTTTGCCCACCACTCTGGAAGAATTCTTTTTTCTTCCCACACACCCTCGTTGAGCATGAGGAAGCCAAGCTTAGCGTAGTCTTTGGCAACTCCCCAACCGCCACTTCCACCTAGGAATGTTTTGGACTTATCTCTTTCAAAAACAACGCTTGCCATATTCATGGGAGTAAAAAGAGCATCCCAAGGAAAGTTTTCATAAACACTTAGGTTATTGATGGCCTTCTTAAGCATTCCCATGGCCAGCATGGGCTCATGGGTGCCGTAATTAAACTGCTCATCAGGGGCATGCTTCATCTCAGTCTTGGCCACTTTTAAGGCGACATCTTTATAAGCGTCCTTTGAATAATAGACAAAGATAGAATCACTAAGAGCGATATTGATGGGGTTCTCTTCATAAAATTTGAAGCCAGAGCTCATGTTGATTACATGGCGAAGGGTGACATCGCGGGCCTTCTCTCTATTCATTTCGGGGTAGAGGTCTTTGGCCTTGGTTTCGAGACTTATATGACCCTTTTGAATTGCCGCACCGATTAAAGTGCTGGTCAAACTTTTTGAAAATGACCAAAACATATGCTTCTTTTTAGGATTGTAACCTCGGTCATAACCTTCATAGACAACATAACCATCTTTGATAACGACATAGGCGTCACTCTTGTGATTGCCTTCATCTTCCCACACGTAATCGAGAAGCTTCTGAAATTTTCCACGATCAAACCCTGCGTCTTCAAGACTTTTTGTGCGCCAACTCTTAGTCGGCCAATAGTCACCATAATGGGGAGGTGTTGTTGCTGTAAATGAGGGGAGGGAGTAAAGGGATAGTAGAAACGAGAAAATAAATCCGATAAGTTGGTTTGATTTAATAGACGCCATATCTTCCTCTAACGTTCATGTATGATTTGGGGTCGCCACGAAAATACATGATTGTTTGCGCCGTGTCAATGTTGAGCACGGGTTGTCTGTAATTTTTAAAAGATACGACATTTTGCTCCCAAAAGATCTACTTGTAGGGCCTCTATCCTCATAAAATCTTACATTCTGGCTTTTTTCCAACGAACGACCGTTCTGTTGTCTTGGCAAACTCCACCAATAGAATGAAGCTTCTGGAAATATAAATCAATGTTGAAAAGAGGCTCGACATAATTCGTGTTGCCGCACCGAGTAGGACGAGAATTTCTCGCCAAAGATGGGTCTCTTTGTCACAATGGGGGAATGAGAATTCCCCCATTGTTTTATATACTTTTACTCTTCATTCTAGGCTGCTCTCAAGCACCTAATCTCAAAAAAGAAAATCAAGACTTTTACCAGTTGGCCCAAAGAGCAAAAACTACAATGCTTAGTCCAGAGTATAAACGATGGTTGCAAAATAAGCGTGAGGGCATAAATATTGAGTTGGCGGCAATGGGTGGTCAAGAGAGTAGAGAAGGTCGTGTATTAGATCAGCATGACCTCATGACAGAAGGCTCCACAACAGTTGGTGGTCCTCAGGATATTCATGGCTTTAAAGCGGATCGTAGTCGTCAAAGTTTAAAAAGATTAGATAACCGCAAAAAAATGCTCGAAAGGCATCTTTTTTATATAAACAGTCAGCTCTCTCAGCTTGATTCGTCCCTTAAGTATTAGCGGCAATATTTTCCCCTAGAAATTAATTCCCTTCCTCTACCAGTCGGCAGACCAAAACTGTCCGATAACGAGTTGATGAACTGCGCTTATCCAAGGAGTAGGATCGCATGCGTGTAGCTACTAACGTGGTGGGGATTAATTCTCGTTCCAAGTTAGAAAAAAATATTTCTGATCTTGATCGGCAAAACAGAAGTTTGGCCACGGGAGATCGTATTTATAGGGCGGCCAACGATCCATCGGGACTAGTGATTTCTGAAGGAATGCGCTCCAAAATGCGTTCTTCTAGTCAGGCCCAAAGAAATGCTGGGGATAGTATTTCCCTTATTCAAGTAGCGGAAGGTTCTTTAAGCTCTGTGCAGTCTATGGCGGCAAGAATGAAAGAGCTTGCTCTTCAAAGTGCCAACGATACTCTCGGCTCAAAAGAGAGGGCATTTGTTGATAGTGAGTTTCAACAGATGAAAAGAGAGATCAAGCGCATAATCTTGGCGAGTGAGTTTAATGGAAAGAAAATTTTAGATCGTAATGCTGGTCTCTATGAATTTCAAGTTGGCATAAATAGTGATGGAGCAGGCAATCGCGTAAGTTATGACATGGGAAAGGTTTTAAGATCTGCAGAGAAGGTTAGCCTTGGTAGTGCTAGTGTGCGCACAAAGGCCGGATCTCAAGCAAGCTTACCTCAGGTCGATCAGATGCTCGCTGAGTTGGGAGGGGCGCGTGCCTTCTTGGGAGCCACTCAAAGTAGAATGGAGTCTACGATTCAAAATTTGTCCGTGTCGAGAGAGAGTACCGCTGCATCTCACTCAAGAATTAGGGACACAGATGTCGCAAAAGCGACCGCAGAAAGGGCCATCTCCTCAATAAAAACAACCGCTTCGACCAGTGTTGTCACACAAACAAATAAATTACCTGAAGAGGTAAAAAGACTTTTGTGATCTTGGGAAAAGTTTTTTAAAATAGTTCCATGTTAAAAACTTTTCAACTTATTTTTATATTAACTTTTAGTTTCACTATCCAAGCAGACTTTGAATCTCTGTGCTTTGATTTAAATGGAACCTTGGAAAAAGGTCATAAGTGTCCGAACACTTCTGTTCCCCTTCTTACCAAAGTTTGTTTTTTTGAAAATGAATATGGAGAAAGCCATTTTACAGATGGCTGTACGGGGCCAAGTGGTGGTCATAATAAGTTATTTTTAAAAAGTTGTGTCAAACATGATCTCTGTTATCACCACGAACCAATGAGTAGTGGCAAGACTCAAAAACAGTGTGACATAGAGTTTCGCGATAATATCTTTAAGGCATGCTTAGAGGCACCAGATCGTAGCAAATGTGAGAAGTGGGCCCGACTTATGTATAAAAGTTTACGAGCATTTGGTAGTCTCGCCTATCGCTGTGATAATAAGTTTGTTTCGGATTACTATCAGTATCTTTAATAGTGCGCTGGAATTTTAACAGTAAAAGTAGTGCCTAGCCCTTCTTTCGATTCAACAGATATTTTTCCATTGTGCACACTAACGATGTGTTTAACGATGGCGAGTCCTAGGCCAGTACCTCCAGCTTCGCGTGATCGACCTGAGTCTACTCGGTAAAATCTTTCAAATAAACGTTCGTGATGTATTTTGGGAATACCATGTCCAGTATCTCTAATTTTTAAAATATCCCACTTTTTATTTTCCGATAACTTCCAGGTTATAAAAAGTTCGCCCTCTTCTGGTGTGTACTTGTAAGCGTTTTCAATCAAGTTCGTAAGCACTTGTTCCATGAATGGGGGATTAACCCAAACTTTTTCAATGTCATACTCTGTGTGAACCAATATCTTTTTTTGGCGATAACTTTGTTTTACGTTCATCAAGACATTGTCGGTTAGGTCTTGGGGGTGCATCGATTCTTTTGCAATTTTTTGTTTAGATTCAATAACGGAGAGGTGCAAAATATCATTAAAGAGAGTTGTGAGACGGTCAGCATTTGCTTCGAGCTTATCTAAGAATGGCATCACATTAACATGATCTTCAGGGGGCGTATCTTTAATAACCTGAGTGAAGCCTTTTATTGCCGTTAAGGGGGTCCTTATTTCATGACTAACATTGGCCACAAAATCCTCTCTCATTTGATCAGCAAGCTTTCTCTCAGTTACATCATGAAAAACACCAACTGCGCCAAAAATATCGCCTTTTTGATCGAAGAGAGGGTTAACCTTTACATCAAAGAAGGAGTTCCTTTTGCCGCCTTTTATTGGAAGCTCAATATTTCGCCTCTTTACGGGTTCTCCAGTAAGCAAACAATCATTAAATAGCGTTTGAAGTTCTATATCATTAGTAATTTCCCAGATTCTAAAGCTAAGAATGTCTTTGTCCTTAATAACCTTAGAAAGAAAGTTTTTCTTAAAGTGATGGTTGGCAAAGAGAATATCTTCATCAAGACCGACTGCGAGTATGGAATCAGTAATGGATTCCATAACTGTCCCCATCTTCTCATTTTCGTTATAGAGCTGTTCAATATAGCGTTCAAGACCTTCTTGAGCTTGATCAAGAGTTTTTTCGACGATGCCCCATTCATCATGAGGATTGAAACTGACGGCCGGCATTTGATCTTTTGTCACACGTTTCATGCGATCTACCTTTTTGAGGATAGAGCGCAGGGGAGAAGATACTTGAAGAGAGCCCCATAGACTTACTAGGGAGCTGAGGATTAATAAGGGAAAGAGGAAGATGAAAATGGAGCGATCAAGTTCCTTCATTGCGCGGTCAAGTTTATGAAGAGGTACCGTTTGCCTGATTATGTAGCGCTCTTTTATTCCACTGATTAGTGTGTCGATACTAACGGCACCGTAAATCATATTCGTACCGGCCACCTGTTCAAATCGTATCTGACTAGAAAAACCAAAGCGTAGAGCATCTTGAATCTCTGGATAATTTAGCTGGTTTTCCATGAGTTCGGGTTTTAAATAATTGTCGCAAAGAACTTGCCCTTCAGTGTTGATGAGAGTGTAGCGTGTGGTCCAATTGAGCTTTAAGCTTTTACACCAGTTAAGAGGTGAAATATTTTGAGTCTGAATGGAGTTCTTAATAAGAGTAAGGGATTCCTCAAGCTGCTCTTCGGCTTGAGTCGTTATATACGTCTTGAGATAATATCTTGCCATCCAGGCAGTAGAGATTATCACCAAAGAGGAAACCAATATTTGCATCAGAGCAAGCTTTCGAAAAAAGCGCCAAGGAAGAGAGTCCATAAGAACGTTAAAGCTTGCCCCAAGCTCTGCAGAGTTATTGTCTCTTTTAATTATTAATCTTTTAAGATTCTGCGGCCACGCGATAACCAATACCTCGTATCGTCTCAATGAGTTTGGCATAATCCTTTAGCTTTTTTCTAAGGCCAAAGATATGCGTGTCTATGGTTCTGTCTGTAACATGGACAGGACCGTCTTGAATATATTCTACTAGTTGATTTCTTGTGAGCACCTTGCCTGGTTGTTTAAGAAAGGAAACGAGGAGTTTGTATTCGCTTAAGGTAAGGTCAAGTTCACGCTCTTCAATCCAGGCCTTACATTGATTGGTATCGACCTTTAATTTGTTAACAGTGAGTAGCGAATTCTCAATACCTTCTGCATTTGATTGCAGGACTTCCGCCCTTCTTAATAAGGCGCGAACTCTTGCCATCAGAATCGTTGTATCAAAAGGCTTGGTGATATAGTCGTCGGCACCGGCGTCGAGACCTTCAATAATATCCTCAGGTCTTGTCATCGCAGTAATCATAAGAATTGGCATCGCCTTTGTTTTTTTAAACATACGAAGAAACTTACAAATCTCAAGACCAGAGGTACCGGGTAGCATGCGATCTAAAATATAAAGATCCGTTTGATGATCATTATTTTGAATTTGTTCCAAAGCTTCGGCCCCATCAGCAATGACAGTCACGTTATGACCCTTGTTCTTAAGTTGGAGACTTAAAATATCAGAAATGTCTTTTTCATCTTCTACGATAAGAATATTGGCGTTCATGGGATTTCTCCTCAAGTTAAATAAATACTAGATTACTCATCTATATCATTAAAAATGGGCCAAATACCACCCAATAGAACCATATCGATATTGAGGTAGGTTTAATTATTAGAATCTTGTTCCTTTGGTAACTTAAGGCCAACCTTGGTTGTAGTTGTGCGCCGCGTTCTGTTTTCAATAGGTGGCGTCCTTTTTTAAAGTCCGTTAATCTATGGGCTTAAAATTATTAAAAAACCTGGAGTTATTTGGTGAGAAATCTTTCACTCTTTTTCATTCTTTTCCTCATTTCTGCTTGCTCTGTCTTTCAGGGTCCTTACCGCACAGTTCCCATGGCACCAGGTGAAAGTGCTCAAGAGCATTTTAAAGTGGGTAAGAAGTATATGATTGCTACTCAGGGGCGCTATTCAACAAGTGCGGGCAAGAAAATGATGGAGCTCGGAGGCAATGCCATGGACGCAGCTGCAGCTGTTTCTTTTGTCATTTCTGTCGAGAGACCGCAGTCAACAGGACTTGGCGGTGGCGGCTTTCTTCTTTATTGGCAGCCTGGCATGGAGAGTCCAGATGCGTATGACTTTAGAGAGAAGGCACCACTTCTTGCTAAGAAAAATTTATTCTTAGATAAAGAGGGCAATGAGGTTCCCCGTAAGTCACTCGATGGAATATTTGCTGGTGGTGTTCCAGGCCTTGTCGCAGGAATTATTGAGTCCCATCAAAAATATGGAAAACTTCCCCTTGCAACTGTTATCGGACCCGCTATTGAATTAGCGGAAAAGGGATTCCCAGTTTACACCGAATTAGCAAAGGCCTTGAATTACAGACAAGATACTTTAAAAAGTTTTCCTGCCTCAGAGAAAATATTTTTTAAAAAAGGAAAGATCTTAAAAGAGGGTGACCTCTTGGTCCAAAAGGATTTGGCGAAAACTTTAAAGGCCATTCAAAAAAATGGAAGAGATGGCTTCTATAAAGGTTGGGTGGCCAAGGCGATTGTAGCGGAAGAACGGCGAAGAGGTGGTCTTATTCGTATGAACGATTTACGCCGTTATAATGTTGTAAAAAGAAAACCGATGAAAGGAACCTACAAAGGCAACGATGTTTATTCCATGAGCCCACCAAGCTCAGGAGGAATTCATGTTATACAGATTTTAAATACGGTAGAGCCCTTGAATCTTGGACATTATGGTATTCAAGATGCGCGTACAGTCCATTATACGGCTTCGGCCATGCAACAGGCATTTGCTGATCGTGCGAGATACTTAGGAGACTCTGACTTTGTTAGTGTTCCCATAAAAGAACTTACTTCAAAAGAGTATGCTAAAAAAATTAGGGCAAAAATTCCAGCGGATCGACCTCTCACAAAAGAAGAAGTTGGTCATGGAGAGTTTGATGGTTATGAATCACCTGAGACCACTCACTTCACAATAATGGATGCCGAAGGGCATGTGGTTACCTCTACTCAAACAATTAATGGCTACTTTGGTTCGGCGTTAGTTATCCCCGGCACAGGAATTGTTCTTAATAACGAAATGGACGACTTTGCAACGAAAGTGGGTGCAAAGAATTTATTTGGAGCCGTTGGTGGTCGAAATAATTTAGTTGAGGCGGAGAAGAGACCGCTGAGCTCTATGTCACCAACAATTGTTTTAAAAGATAATAGACCCGTATTGGCCATAGGTACTCCCTCAGGAACAAGAATCTTAACTTGCGTGGCCCAAACGTTATTAAATTATCTAGAACACAAAGCACCACTTGTTAATGCGGTTTCAGCTGTTCGCTATCATCAGCAATGGTTTCCTGATGAGCTTCGTGTTGGAGAATTCGGTCTTAATAAAGAGACTGAAGATAAGCTGCGGGCCATGGGTTACAAAATTAACCATAAGAATTTAGGCTGCCGTGTTCAGGCCATTTCTTTTGAAAATGGTGAACTCATTGGCGTATCCGATCCACGCGGCCAGGGTATGGCCGATGGCGAGTGATAATGAAGCCTAGTCAACCTTAATGGGCAAGTAAGCGCCTAGATTTTGGGCTTTATTCAATATGGGGTACTATAGAGTCAATGAAAAAGCCCCCCTTCTCCTACAAGATATGCTCAAAGCCTTTCAAGTATTTTGAGATAAGCTCTCCTCGCGAGGGCAGGATTCCTTGTTACAGTTGTTGTCCGACTATCCTTCCAAAAGAGACTGGAGATTTGGCCAAACAAGATTTTCAAGATGTTTGGAATTCTGAAAGTTATCAAGAAATTCGTCAAAGTATGGTCGATGGTTCTTTCAAGTTTTGTCGCTATGACCTTTGCCCTGAAATACAAAGTGATAATCTCCTCGATGTAGGTGCTCTTGAAGAATCTAAGGGAGATGGTGACATTTTAAAGGCCATAGAGAGGGGGATTCTTAAGGTTGACTCTCAGCCTGATGAAATAAACTTGAGTTACGATCCCGTTTGTAATCTTGCTTGTCCTAGCTGTCGAAAAGATTTTATTACCACAAATAGCGAAGCTGATGACCTATTGATGAATAGAATAACGGACCAGATACTAGGCCAAGATCTAAGTCAAACCAAGCTTATTGTCTGTTCCTCTGGTGACCCATTTGTTAGTCAGCACTTTCGAAGGCTTCTTTTTGAACTCGATGGTTCCAAAAATGAAGGACTAAGAATCCAACTTATGACCAATGGTCTGATGTTTAATCGTCAGGCCTGGGAAAGAATGCATAAAATTCACAAGAATATTGTGATGTCCTGTATCTCAATCGATGCTGCCACAAGTGGAACTTATGCGATTACTCGTAAGGGTGGTAACTGGGATACTCTTCACAAGAATCTAGCGTTTATTTCAGGTCTTAGATTAAGAGGTGAGTTGCCCTTTTTGCGTTTAGATTTTGTTGTTCAAGATCATAACTTTAGAGAGATTCCTGCTTTTGTCGAAATGGGAAAGAAGTATGGTGTTGATCAGGTCTTCTTTCAAAAGGTTGCAAACTGGGGAACCTATTCACCTGAAGAATATAAAAAGAGGTGTATCTATGATGAAGAACATCCCGACTTTAAAGAGTTTTATAAAATAATTACTGATCCTATCTTAAGGGACGATATTGTTAATCCTGGAAACTTTGGTCATTGGATTGGACCGGTGAAAAAGTCCCATCGATTTAATTTAAAGAATGCAATTTATCATAGTTTCAGAAAGCGGATACGTTGGATGAAGAGAAGGATAACGGAATAAAAAAAGCCCGCTTAAAGCGGGCTTTTTTTTAGTTCAATGTTGGGGTTACATTCAGGCGAAAAATTTTATCGCGGCTTCTTTTTATAGTGCAATTACCACCATTTTTTGTTTCGATTAGAAAGTCATAATAGTCTGGAAGAGTATCAGCAATTTCTAAAATACTTTTACCCTCATGGTCACCAAAATCAATAAAAACTTGATCCTCTTCAAGAATTCCTGTTATTGGGCTTAAGTTCTGTTGTGCCATGACTTCCCTCCTTAGAATATCTGTGGCGCTAAAAAAGCACGTAAAAATAGAGGTCGTCACTCCCTGACTATGACCTCTTGAAAATTGTTACAAGTCCGTAACACTTTGAAAAGAAAAAAAATAACGGGGAGCGCTACTCCAGTATCGGGGCAGTTGCCTCTAATTTTTATCGAAAAAGAAGCTTTTAAAATAACTTACGATGAGGCGAAACTCTTGAGGATACTGGTCGGCAATAAGAATTTTAACAAGATCTAGGGACTCAAACAGCTTTGTGGGTGGGCGAAAGGGCCTTCCAGTGATCATCGCCGAGATAACATCCATAACTGTTACAAGCATAGTTTCAAAGCCGGCGATAAGCTCTCCGCTTTGTTCTTTGCTCTTCAAATCGAGGTGAAGGTCATTGGTTAGCAAACTAAATGAATGATGATGTTGGATAATATTGATGTGATTCGGAGATAGGGGCAATCTGCCCCTAAGGATTTGTACTGAATGTTGAGCATGTCGACTCAATAACTCTTTTTCTTTTTCAGTTAAATTATCTTGATCGTATTTTTCAGCAGGAATTGAAGACATACCAATATCTTTAAAATAAGAAGTGATGAAAAGATTTTCAATTTCTTGATCAGTATAAAGTTGGGAATATTTCATCAGACCCAATAGAAAAATAGACGCAATTAGGGGCTGAGCATAAACAAAGTGATGCTTTTGTTTAATAAAATCCTTTTGCAAAGGCTCGAGTATATTGATGCGATTGATAAGAAAATAGACAAGATTTTTTGCACACTGGTGCTGAAGTTTTAGGTGCTTATCATTTGTTGGGTCTTCATAAAGGTAGCCCATGTTAATTGTCAGTAGGTTCATGACTGAACGGCCATTTTCGACAGGGTTACCAACCGATAAAGAACGGGTGACATTTAAAAGATTTTTTTGAACATTATCGATTATGAGGGGGCGATCATTTCTTTTTACAAAGAGATGGACCTGTCCTTTGGCAATGAGATCTCGTAGTAAAGGCTTGTTGGTAAAGACACCTTTTCGAAGAATTCGTTGAAAGAGACCCTCTTTAATGCCGTAAATGTCACATGGGGCAGTAGAGATAAAAAGAAGTTCGCGAATGCTTATTGGCACCACTTGAAGTGTTAGCAGGTTTTGTTTTATAGAGTCATAGCTTTCTGTGAATTCCATGGGTTTATTTTATCGTGTTTTTAAATTCTTTGCTTATAGGCAACTTAGGGAAATTCCAATGAAGTTCAGGGGACTTCTTTCGTCAGTTATAAAACTTGTAGAAAACGAGGGTCATGGAGATCTTTGGCCCTCTTGTAAAAATTGTTAACACTTTAATATTATGGTGGTGCCTTAAGGTGTTGAAATTACATCGCTTTATGACCCGTCACTTGGTCTTAACTTTGCAAGTTAAAGAGGCATCATGACGTATTCAATATTTAAAGGTCCAATTGCGGCCATTATATTTCTAATTATCACTAATAGCAGTTCTGTTTTGGGCGCAGCTAATAGTAATTTAAATAAGCGTTCCTTAGAAATTAAGTCTCTTGCACTTTTGACCTACACAGAAAGCCTCGCCATTTGGCAGAAGGAACTCGCTGATCTTTATCAAAAAATGGCCAAGTCTTCTCGTAAGAATCGAGGAGCTATTGATCCACGTTATCTTCAAGTGCTTCGCAAGAAAGTCAGAGAATATCATGATGTTCATTACCCACGCCTTCAAAAGGTTATTAATATAGAACCCGACCTTCTTAGCTTTAAAGATATGGTGGAGATGACAGAGGGTAGTACTAGTGTCAGCAAGGTTGTTAGGTTGGAGCCTCTTTTGAAAGCACGGGGAAGAATGCAACGTGGGGCCATCCGTTTCAATAAGGTTAAGGTAAAGAAATATCAAATAAATCCTAATGATAAACTTGGTTCAATATATTGGGGTCATTTTAAAAATCAATTTTCAGCAAAGATAATACTTCTTGAAGCCTATACGTTAGGCCTGTCTCCATTTATTGAAACAAAGGCTTTTCGCTCTGTTCTTTTAAGAGATCTTAAAAGTGATGTCAGCTCAGAAACTTTAGAAGAACTATGGTTTGTTACGATGGAGGAACTCTTTAAAAGAGATCATCTGGTCAAGGCCCTGGCCTTATATGAACAAGGTTTAAAACTCCAGGAAAAGACTGGCAAATTGGATCAACGATTAGAAAAAATTCTAGAACGTAGTGTGGTTTATAAAGAACTTAATCGTCGAAAAAATGATTATACATTTTTTCGTGATATGGCGAAAAATATGTCATTTATGTCGAAGCGGCGCTGGGATGCTTATAAAGAATTAGGAATAGGTGTGTTTTTTGAGGGATCAAAAGTTTTTGGTAATGTTGTTGGCTCTTTTCAATCTCGCCATGGTTTTCTCTATGATTGGACTAAAGAGCAAGAAGAGAGCGTTGCAAATGAGTTTCGTCCACTAGATATTCTTATGGAGAAGACCCCCTTTAGGTTAACCGATAAATTCATCCCAGGACATTTTGGTCACGCGGCCATTTGGGTAGGAACTGAAGAAGAGTTGAGAGCACTCGGTGTTTGGGAAAAACTACCGGAGCTTTATCGTAAGGCCCAGGAAAAATATTCTTATAAAGGGTCATCCTTTCAAAAGGCCATTCGAAAAGGTCATCGAATTATTGAAGCATTGAGGCCAGGTGTTCAGTTGAATACATTCCGTCACTTTCTGGAAATTGATGATTTAGCAGCTCTTCGAATGAGAGACTGTGAGGAAAATGAAGAACCTTTAAAATCGGATAAAAAAGATATCGATTGCTTAAATAATGGCATTAAAAGTGAATACCTTTTAAAAGCTTTTGAGCAGGTAGGAAAAGATTATGACTTTGCTTTTGATGTTAATACTGAACAAACGATTGTCTGCTCAGAATTAATTTATAGAACTTATCTTGATATAGACTTTAAAACTTCCCTCACTGTTGGTCTGCATAATATATCACCAGATCAGGTGGCGGCCCTTGCAGATGACGAGGATGATCCCTTCGCACCCTTTCTCTTTTATCATCAAGGAAAGAAGGTTGAAGAAGAGGGAGAGTCCCTGCGAAGCTTTATGAAAAATCTGATGTTTCCTTAAGGGAAACGACGAGCTCTTTATTGATAAGAGGAATTAGGCTGCCCTTAAGGGTTGTGGCATCCGCAATTTGGTCTTCGTTTGGATCTTGGTGAAGCCCATAGGTGAGGTCTATAAATTCACTTTTTTGGGGGCGATAATAACTTTTAAATAGTTGGTCCCACAAGGCCAAGGCCACTCCATAATTCTTATTAAAATGTTTCGGGTTATTAGAATGATGGATCTGGTGCATCCTTGGTGAGATGAAAATATACTCAAGATAACCAAAGCTAAGAGGGACAGAGGAGTGTCTTAAATTGGCCAAGGCAGCATTAAAGAGAAACCCAAATAAATTGACTCCCAAAATATCCATTCCAGTTACAGGTCTTTGAAAGAGAAAACTAAAGAGCGCTAAAATAAGTCCTATTGATAGGATGTTACGAGCACTTGCCATCAAGGCCTCTAAAGGATGAGTTCGATAGAGGGTAAAGGGAGTTAGCACTAATGCTGAGTGATGAGTACGATGCAATAGTCTCAGGATCGGTGTGTTGTGCATGAGGTAGTGATGAATAAAGCGAAAAAAGTCATCAATAACGAACGCTAAAATAGTTACAAAGAGGCTGACCGTAATTCCCTCAAAGGGGATAGGAGAGAAGTGGGGCATTAGCGATCTAAGTAACTTTAGTAGAACAAGGGAAGTCTGGTAGCTACTAAAAAGAAGAAGGGGGAAGAGTGCGATCTTTAACAGTGCATTGATTCCCAGAATTTTAAAATCCAGAAGGCTGCTTGGGGCTAAAAATTCTTTAAGGCCTTTCTTTCCTGTTACTATTGAAATAATCAAAAGTGCGCAAAGTAAGAATGGCCAAAAGAGTCTAGTGTCTGCTTGGCCAAGCATAAAAATTTCGCCACTAAGGTTGAGTGATTCAAGCATAACTTAAAGCTCTCATTCGGTGTTTGAGTAGTCAAACAAATTGGACTACACATGTAAGAATGGTCAATGCCTTGTAAAGCTGGCGAAAAACGAGAATATTCAAACAACTTTTTTTATTGTAAAAATATGCCTTAAGTTATTAATAATATATGTGCTCATAGAGAAAGTTAGCGAATATCTTTAAATAATTCTCCAATTCGCTAAGGTGAAAGGACCCCAAGGAGTCCTTATGTTGAAGAAGGAAACGAAAAAACAATTTCAAAAGTACCTTATGGAAAACTCTCTGAGTGATCCGCTTTATTTTGGTAAGAACCAGGTTCTTAGTTTTCATTGGTCAAATGACCTTCTGGCCAGCAACTTTGTTAAGTCGTTGAGAGAAGATGGTGAAAAATCCTTCTCCCATAGAGTTGAGAGTTTAAAGAATGAGCTAGAAGCATTAAAAGATGTTCCTTTGTGGCTAATGAGTCGAAGAGGACAAATTAAAAGTGATCTTCACAACCTATATCTAAGCTATCTTGATCCACGTTTGAAAATTCAGTGGTTTAACCTTGAGGAGATCTTGGTTTCAACGAGCCATGAGGCAGGTCCTTTTTCTTCTTTAAAGGCAATGCGCTGGTTTGATAAAAATATTTATGCAAAATTTATCTATTTAAAAATGCTTGAGTCCTGGGTACCACAAAGAAGTTTCCGGCTCAGCTTAGATATTCCTTTAGAAATACGGGCAGGTGGTTCACCATTTGACAGTATCTCAGGAAAAATTCATCAAGTCTCGGAGCACGGTTTGGTACTCTACTTGAGCTCTTGCAGTAAGGCCCTTCAATGGGGCAACGTAGATGAAATTCTCTTCTTGAAAAAAGAGATGAACCTTCTGGATGAGAGAGGAATAGAATCTTGTCTTAAGTCTAAGGAGTGGATGTCAAACCTGGAGAACTTCACCGTTAAGGGAGAAGACCTTCAGTTGATCATCAATAAAGGTCTTGAAGGCCAAGGTGATAAAGATAACTTTCTCTTTATCCCTTACTCAATGATGAGAATGCTATCAATAAGGGCCCACGAAAAATGTCTGGAAAACCTTAAGAGTCTTTTTGTTGAGACTGAAAGTACTATTCATCGTTATATTGAAGCTGCTTAAAGATTAAAGCAAGCGACAGCCCGCTCTTTATGATCTCTAAGGAGCGGTGTTTCCCTTT
>Ga0129324_10000797_pt1 | contig 21772 bp, 21 predicted proteins | sample CPBDNA_7_FD_96879 | JGI IMG/M metagenome (GOLD analysis project Ga0129324, IMG submission 96879) | Freshwater to marine salinity gradient microbial communities from Chesapeake Bay, USA - CPBay_Spr_15_0.2_DNA | ecosystem: Environmental > Aquatic > Marine > Coastal | place: USA: Chesapeake Bay... | reverse complement strand
TTTGATAGTCTTATAGAATTATTACAATTAGACCAACCAATTGATAGTAATATAAATGATGATACTGTAGATAATTTTCACCATGAAATGGAAGAATTTGAAGATGATAATTATTCTGTATAAAATTATTACATAAATTACATAAATTACATAAACTATAAATAATAATTTGAAATAATATTATTATTTATTCATATATGATTGTTATATGATTTGCGCTGTGATTATTCTTCTTTTTCATCTAATATTTTATTATATGATTGTAATAGAGAAATCAGGTCATTTTCTTGCTCATTTATTTCATCCTGGATAGACGTCTCTGGCAACTCACGTATTTCCAATAATCCTTCCTTGGCTTTGTTTATTAATAATTTAAATTTGGGCACAGTTATCTTATATTTATTAACACCAGAAGTTCTAATAATAAATGTTTTTCCATTTTTTATATTCATGGATAAATATTCACGTTGGTTCTCATGATACTTATTTGGAGCAATAAATGTCATTGGTATATCATATACAGTTGATATTATCATTAAATCAAAGTTTGTCATATGGTAGGTTTCATTCATAATCAAATTTTCAATTGTTAATTTTCTTTTGGCCAAATCTTTGGATTGAGAAATATAACCATAATAATTAAACAAGTTTACTATTTCACTAGGATAAGATTGAAATAACTCTTCATATTTTTTTATTAACGCTAGTTTAATATCATTATTTGTAATGTTTGGTGAACCCATATTCCGCAATATTGTCAGAGCAACGTCAAAGCTACATATAGCACTTTCATTTGAAAAAATAATATCTCTGTATCCACCTCTAAATTTCATTTTTAGTTTTGCAAATACATTCTTAACCTCAACTGGACACGTATGATAAATCTTCAGTTTTGCCTTATCGCTAACGACGGGTATAACATTTCTCATACTGCTATTATCTGGTTGAACACCAATATCATCAGTAACTGTTTTATCTAGAGGGGCAATATACTCGTTGTCATATTTTTGTTTTTTGTTTGGCTCAACATTATCATAAGAATTAAATGAAATATATTTACTAGCAATATCAGGTACTAAATCGTCAAAATAATCACCGGTCAATAATGACTGTAATAGAATAATTTCATCGTGATTTAAATCATATTTTATATCTGAAAAGGAAAGGAATACTTTCGTCTTGAACATAAATTGTTTTATTCGGTTGTAACGAATTAATTCGTCGGCTAATTTACTATAATAAATATATTCATTATCTAAATTACTTAATAAATTCAATTTGGGTATCAATATAATTTCGCCCTTTTTCAAACTATCTTCAACATTTTTCATATTTGTAGTAGTTGTCTGGATAAAAACGACATCTTCCTTCATAATGCGTTTTATCATTTCAATTAATTTTCCTAATTGTAAATAGTAAACCATGTTATTTGCGTCAGAAATTTTCTTCATTTCATCTCTAATCTTCTTGTTCTTAAAATTATTTAATAAAGACCTTAGTTTATTTCTAAACGCATTATACAGTTCGGTTTCCAATTTTATTTTTCGGACATACTTTTCACGTTCTGTATCAATTTTATTACTTGTTTGTGTTATTTTATCTACTTGATAAAAGTTTTCATCATCAATGCTATGTTTTATACTTTGATCATTATCTTGTTCTGGTTCTATTAGAGGAATAAATTGATTCGTTTCGGTTAATAATCCAACTACTAATTTATCTTCTAGAATTTTTACAACTGGTTTACATAATATCTCTCCACTAGTTACATCACTAACAGTCTTTAAAAATTGTAATGTTTCTTCCAAAGTCTTCTGTTCCTCTTCATTGTCCAAATCAACTAAATCATAAGAGGTTATTATTCCCGATGGAAAACAAGGAATAAATCCGGACATAGAACTAGAACTAGAACTAGAACTAGATACTTTGCTTATATTTAATCCAATAACTTTATTATCGTAGTTTACGACTAAACTATTGATGGTAAATTCATATTTATTTAAAATGTCAATGGATTGTTGAAGCGTAAGATTTCGCTTAAAACGGATTTCTTTATATTTATAACTATGGGGCATACTTAATAATGGCTTACACATAGATTTGTATATATCTTGAATTGTATTTGTAAGTGCCTTCAATTGAGGAACTTTGGAGATTAATTCGGGTGTATATAATTTTGTAGTTGCTAGGCTAACATTGTTTGTTTTTGATTGATCAATAACAATATAGATAGGCTCAAAATATTCATATTTTTGAATAATAAATACTGTATCTTTCTTAGGGTCATATTTAGATATTGAATAATAATTTGTAGGACATATTATATTAATATTAGAGGTAATATCGTCTAGTGGCAAATTAAGAATAACCAGGTTTATACCTTTATTAAATAATAGTTTATTTGGTTGGCATATTAAATCCCATAGGTAAGTATAATCAATACGACTATCCTTGGATTTTAAATATGTCGTGAAATTTTGTATAGCACTTGCTATTTTTTTCAAATGAATTGGGTCACTATCTTTTAATTGTAAATAAATACGGGATTCCTTCATTTGTTCATCATATTCCATATCTACCTCATTTAAATTCGCACTTTGAAATTCAGTTATTAAAGAACCATTTTGAAGACTGACAAAATTGTCAGGGGTTAAAAGTGGAATTATTTTATCATTAATAAACTCCGTAAGTGTAAGTGTTTTATTATCGTTCTTTTCAGCATAAATATCAGATATACAAGAGATAAATGATTTATTTTTGCTGTTCTCTACTCCTTTCCTTAAATAGCACGGTTGTTGTTTTTTCAAATTTTTATTTATATTACTCACTTGACATTTTTTATTATCTGTATTTATAAATTTTTGTACAATAAATGGTAAATAACCGAATCTGTTTTCTTCTAGTGGATATTTATCAGGACCCTTGATATATTCATCTACGTCTGGCTTATGTGCTATTTTTCCACGACTGGCTATATCTATATTTTCTGGTTTACCGTTTTCATTTTCATTTTCATTTTCATTTTCATTTTCAGAATCATCGTCATGATCACTAGTTTTATCATTACGTATATTATCATTATTACATTCGGCTCTTCTTTTAATTTGAGCAGGTTTGTCCCATGACTTAAAACAACATGGCACGCATGCACCGTCTGGATGTACATCTTTTTTTAGGAATCCAGGATTTAAATTGACATAATTACCATCATTGTCGTTATGATATGTAGGATCTGTAAATTCCCAGATATTTTTCCCCGCTGGTACTTTTTTTGATTTTTGAGGAATTATCTCCCCATGTTTACCACTTTTTACCTCTTCGTCTGTTAAACTAGTATTGTTCTTTAAATCCCAGTATCTTGGACAAATATACCAATATTGTTTATCGGGGTCAGAACCATATTTCATAGCTTGATCGTATGAACCAGGGTGTTCCTTGTCTATTTTTTCCTTTTCGTCGTCGGTTAAAATCACTGGTTGACGGCGTTTATTCCAAGGACATACGCGCGAATACGCACTATATTTGCCATCAGATTCGGTTAAAAATAAGGTCGGTTCTTTATCATGCATTGCCTTAAAAAATGGATTAGGATCTGCTATAGGCATACCTGTAATATCTTTTTGTAAAACATCTTCTTCGTCGCGTACTACTAATTTCGTAAGTTTTTTTACATTTTTTACATTAGAATCACTCTTTTCGTCATTCATGCCTCCTGATAATTCTACCTCAATACCTTCATCTTCATCGTCGTCTCCATCATCCATATCTACATCTATGTCTATGCCTTCATCTTCATCGTCGTCTCCATCATCCATATCTACATCTATGTCTATGCCTTCACCATCAGCTCCATCACTCATATATGGTTCTACATCAATACCTTCCTCATCGTCATCATCGTCATCATCGTCATCATCGTCGTCATCATCATCGTCAACAAATAAAAAATCTAAAACATTTACTGATCTATCCACTACTTTGGAAGCTTGCTCACCAACTGTTAATGTATCATCATTTATGGCTATAGGTATATTTTCGGTTAACTTCTTTTCAGAAGGAGCAATTATTTCATCAATCTCTTCATGATCTTCTACTTTATGTGTTTTACATAATCCATCAATAGTAGATATATCAACATTGGTTGTTTCAGGCGATTGTGTCATGCGGATTAAAGAATCTATATAAATAGGAATTTCTGATATGTAAAATATATTATTAATATTTTCCATTTCAATTGTGATATTTTGTTTAAAAGCATCTTGTGTTATTTTGGTTAGAAATCCTGGATTATTTTTTATTTTTAATCGCCGTTTTTTATTTAATGATTGGACTACTTGTAAATTATTTAATATATCCGCTATTTTTAACTGTGCTTCATTTTCACTAAGATCAAAATTATCCATTAATAATTTTACAATATCCTCATCTTGGTTTGCTCTATTCATTAATTCAACAATAAATGCTTCTTGACTATCCATTTCATTAAAATTAGAAACACGTTTGTATCGCATGACAATGCCCTTTTTTAATTCTCCAACGAGAACATTAAATACACTTGAAACGCAACCTAATAAATTGTTTACGTTTATATTTTTATCAATGGAAATATAGGAATAATAACGCATATTGCTAATTTCAATATTTTTATCATAAAAACTTTGGAACGATTTCATGTCATAACCACTGGATTTTAAATGTTTTTGAATAACTTCTATAACTGGATTTACGGTTTTGATAATAATTTGTTCTATATTGGAAATTGCCTTTGTCTCTTTAAAATCAATTTTCACATAGACGTTAGCAAAACTATCAAATTCAATGATGATTGGTGTTTTTTTCCCATTTTCTGTATACTCCATATAATAAGAGACCCGTTTTGATTGTCCAAGAGTTTTCACTAATTTTGTGACAACTGGTTTTGATAAATAGGGTATTTTCTTACCATTTTTCGCAGTTTTATTACAATAAATGCGATATATATTTTCCTGTCTAGATGATGGGTTATATTTAATGAGAGGAATTTTTTTGGTACTGTGAATTAACTTAAATATAACCTCTAGAGGCACATTAAATTCAACGTCTTGATTAATTGTAAATTCCATCATTTGAACTCCTTGTTCAATATATTTCAATTCACTTGTTCTATTCTCATATATATTATGAAACAAGCTGATATTATCTACTTGCTTTTTGAAGTTCTTGGTAAGTATTTTTTTGTTCTCGTCTAACAATTCATATTTTTGATTACGCAAGTCACTTTCACTCATAATTTGTTTATTATTTAAAAAAGGATAATATACTTTACTAGTAGTTGCCTGTGATATATTTTTAGAGGCTACGTATTTAAATACGTCGTTTGCTAAACAACAGTAAATAGTGTTTTCTAATAAAAATCCATCAGTGAGTAATAAATCTTTGTTTGTAGTTGTAATTAAGTTATCAGCGTTTGTAGTAAGTAGTTTGTCATAACTAATTAAACGATACGGGTTGATTGTATATCTATATATATTTTCCCCAGTTATAAATCGTTGACCAATAGGTATATCTACTAATTGAGAGGTTGTAGCTAAATCCAACGCAATAATATCATCATATGAGTAGACATCTTTTTTTGAAATATCATCCATATTAATATTGTTTATATTAGAGAGAAATTGGGACAAAACATCTTGGGTTAATGTTAACTTTCCGTTTTGTGTAAGACGTTCATATATTTGGGAATTTTCCAGAGTCTGTATTTGTTTTGAAAATAAATATATTTCGTCAAAAGAAACCTCGTCTACATTTTTCTCTCCTGAACGTGTAGACACGGTTTCCTCATTAAAAGAAATAATCATCTTTTTTTTGACAGTTTCAATTGTATCGTCTATATAAAGTTTTTGTTTTGAGAAAGTAACACCAATATTTTCTGTTACAATCATGTCCAATTGGTCTTTACTAAATAATCCTTGAAATAAAGCATTATCTCTATCGTCTGTAAACAATTCACCAACATCTATTTCACCTTTATCCCCAAAAAAAACGGTCATATTTTTATTATTTGTTTGGTCTAAATATATTACTTTGAAAATATCACTCATGTATATAAAATAAACATATTATTTTATATATAAATTACTGTAGGTAATAATTACATATCATAATATGGATTATCCGTAATATCCATACCACAATATCCCTCAGGCTCCTTTTTATAATCAACTGGTGTATATATTTTCAACTCTACTGCGTTTTCCAGAAGAAATTTAAAATTATTCCAAAATTCTTCAGAATGACCTACACTTAGGGTCATTATGTGCGCAATTTCGTGAATGGCTACAAACATAAGTGTGTTGGAATCTATCAAGTTATTATTTTCCTTTTTCTTTTTATTTAAACAGAATGCTAATTTCTCTCCCTTATTTTCACTATATGCTGTGTATTCACTAGTAGGTAATGTTTCTTTTATGGTAGTAGGGTTGAAATTTTCTACTAATCTATTTACATTTTCACGACCAGGGTATCGTTGACCAACATTTTCAACCAAATATCCTAGTTTTTCAGTTGTTCTGGCTAAAAGATTGGAGGCTTTTTGTATGTTTTCTCTCTCTCTCACACAATATTTTTTCCCATCCACAGTTGATACAATACATCTAAGATTGAATTCATCTGAATCGGAATACATTTTAAGAGCAATTAAAATAAGAAATAGTATAATTATTAGCCCAAACATATTGATACGTATCTTCATTTGTTAATCTATAATAAATTAATATAATATAAATTATAATAATTTATTGATTGTTTACAATAGTAACTAGTTATTTATATTTTTCCATCGTAATATATTTATTGCTTACCTTGACCTATTTCAAGAGGAACACGCATAGTGTCGGGAGCAATTGTTGTGTTATTCCAAGGACCAACATTGGTTTGAGGATTGGCAGGCTCGGAACGAAGTTGTAAATTAGCATTTCTCAATGTATTTCCAATGGTATCAATACCCATGTGATAACCAGAGCGAAGAAGGTTAACATTTTCCAAATCACCAGAGCCAGCAGGGTTTAATTGTGCCCATTGACTATTAGTATCATTAGGTAAAAGTTCCTTGGGATCGACAGTAGATGTCTTTTGGGAACAAGAAGGAGGTAATCCTTGGCTTGATGTGGACATACCTGTAGCAGGAGCGTAGGTCTCGTTTTGTCCCATAGGTTGAGAAGGTTCAACAGCACTGGCTTGTTGAAGTCCGGGTGCGTTTTGTGCGCTATACATTGCTTGTGTATCACGACTTGACATTTGCTCAGGTCCCATAGCCTTATTGCTACTATAAGAACTAATTAAATAGTATAATACAAAAGCACCGATTAAGAGAATAACAACATGTTCAACCTTAAGTTTTTTCAAATTCTTTAAGAAGTCCATTATATAAAATAAAGGATAAAATATTTTTCATAAATAGAAACATATTTTACATTAATTTGCTTTTTCACTCTAAACCTTTCTAAAGAATCAGTTTAATTCTTCTATAAATTCGTTTATTTCATTTTTAACAGAATCAATATCCGTATCTGTATCGCTATCAAATTCAGTTGATTGATCACTATCGTCTAAACTATCCAACAAATATGTATTTTTGATTTTCTTTGCTTCTAAATAATGAGTAATGGATGCTTTTTTGTGTTGTTTTGCCTTCTCTTTTGCGATTCTATATATTTCATAATAAACTTCATTCGGTTTTTTTAAATTTATATTTGATTTACCGTCACTAATATTTATATCATTTGTAATATCTTCTAAACCTGTCTCTTTTTGTGTTTCTTCTAAACATATTGTCTTATCCAATTGTTCATTTGATTTAATAAATGAATTATCATTTTCATTTTCATTTTCATTTTCATTTTCATTTTCATTTTCATTATCATTATCATTTTCATTTTCATTATTAGCTAAAGTATTTACAATGCTGGCCTGTAATCCTTTAATTGTATCATCACCTACATCATCGCCTACATCATCACCTACATTATCATCTACCGTATCACCTATAACACCATCTATCGTCTCGTGTAATATATTTTTGGGTTTTATATCTTCTTTACGAGATTCTATAGGCGTTGGTGTAATACCATTATTATCTTGACGACGTTTTATAATACAAGAATTAAATAATGGCCTGTTATTAAGTAACATAATTTGTTTTCCTACTAATTCTAATTGGAAATTTCTAGCTGAAAATTTAATGCCTTGGACTTCTAAACACGGTATAATAGCATGCGTTTCATTCAATTCTTGAATAGGTATGACATTTTCATTTTCATCGTAGACATTACAATGATATTGTGAATTCATTGTTTTATTTTTAGGAACATTGAATCGTACTAAATGGAATTTACCACCTTTAAATGATCTACATACAGGGTTGAAAAAATTTTCAATATCTTCCTTATCCATTTCATTTTGAAACCACAATTCTCTCTTTTCGTAAATCAGATTTACTAAAGTTTCTTCTAAATGTTCGAACCATTCTACGACTTCGTAGTCGTCATTCGTAAACATCAAATCAATATATGCCTTTTTATTCGTTTCGTTTAAGCCTTGTTTCGTAAAACATTTGGGCAATTGAATATAGAGGGGAGCCGTATTACATTTAATTTTTGTGAAATAAGCACCACCTTGAACCGATATTGGTTGGGAAATAGATATTTGTGAAAAATCAAAATTACTGTCTGTAAAGTGTATTTCTTGTTCCATTATTAAAAATTATAGATAAAATATAGCGGAAAATAACACGCTAAAATATCTATATTTATTTTATACGTTAAAGTAATGAAGGAACAAATTATTGAACAATGTTTGGCTGTTTTAGGAAGAGAAGACGTAAAAAATGAAATGAAGGAATTTTTTAAACCCTTAATTGGTCTTATTATTCAAGAAATATACCCATATATATATTTATCGTTGATATTTGTTATCATCAGTTTTCTATTAATTTTAGGCATATTTTATTTATTGTTGCGTAACAATTTAAAAAACTGGTATTTGAAATAATAATATATAACCATTTCGTATATAATGACTGAAACTAATAGTACACAAATGCCCAATGCACCAGCACCATCAGCAATTAGTAAAGCTACCGACGTAGCTTCTTCAGCTTCATCTTTTATTGATCAATCCATGTCTGGAGGTAGAAAACGTCGTCACACTAAATCCAAGCGTTCCAAATCTAAGCGTTCCAAATCCAAGCGTTCTATGAAAGGTTGTTCATCTAAGAGAAGAAAGAGACACTCTAGTCACCATAAAAAGAGACGTTAATTGTAAAATATAAATAATACAATATTTTATCATGTTATTAAATAAAATATTTTATCCAGATAGTGTATAATGACAACCCATTCACAACAATCACCCGACGCTGATACTACTGAATCAACTAGCGGTACAACATACGTAGAAAATCAAGTTGCCTTAAATAAATTACCTACACCTCAAGTTGGTGGCAAAAAGCGCAATTGTCGCAAGTGTAAAAAATCTCACAAAAAGTGTCACTGTGGTTCCAAAACTATGCGTAAAAGAAGACACTCTCGTTCTCGTTCTCGTTCCTCCAAAAAGGGCGGATTTTTACAAAAAGCTTTAGTACCTTTTGGATTATTTGCTTTACAACGACGCACACATAAAAGACGTTCTAATAAGGCTCGTGGTAAATCACATAAGAAACACAGAACATCTAAAAGCTCTAAACGTTAAACTATTAAAATCGTAATATAATTTATCAATATAGTATATATTATATGGCGTATAGAAGTAAGAGTCCGCCTACATTATTACTGAATGATGATGATTTTGGTAATACTGATTCTGAAGGAGCTAGTAGTCAGGAAACAGAAAAGGGTAGTCCAAATAATAACAATTTTAATACAATTGATGAAAATTTAAATGACCTATTAAAAACGGTATCAAATATTGATGATAAACAAATTGAAGAAAAATTCGGTCGCGTAATTGGTAATCCTAGCAGAGTAAAACGACAATTTGTACGGAAACCTGGGACTGATCTAGGTTTACCGATAAGGTTAACGTATTATAAAAATGACAGTGATGATGATAATATTGGTGATGATAATATTGGAAAATCTACTTTTACAAAACGTTTCATTTATGAATATTCATCTGATTCGGATATTGTATTAAAAAAATTTTACAGGAAGTATTCTATCATAACGAATTTAATAAAGTTCATGAAGAATGTGGATTTAACATGCCGAAAATAATAAGCTATGGCTACGTATTAAACTCTGATGTCCCAACTGGCTTCATTTTTTATATTAAAACGAGTTACGTAGAAGCTAAACCTGTAACAGATAAATATAGTAATCTTAAGAAAGATGAAGCTAAAAAAGAATGCGCAAGGATAAAGGAACGTCTATACGAGATAAATGAATGTTTAAAAAAAAAAGGTCTTTATCATAATGATTTAAATAACGAGAATGTAATGATAGATGACTTGGATAATATAGTACTCATAGATTTAGGTGAAGCAATATTTTATGATAATACTTTTCGTGATGATACTAAGTTTCGTGAGATCAATGAAAATTTTTGTGATACAATAAATAGCTTGTCTGGTGGAAATAGACGGGGTGTAACACATAAGAAAAAAGCACATTATAAAAACCGCAAGTCTACTAAGAAATATAAACGCAGTAAAAAATATCGTGCTAGCAAAAAACCCAAAACAAAAAAAAACAAATCTACAAATTCTAAACAATCAAGAAGATCCAAACGTTCAAGAAACTCTAGACATAGACGTTAAATTTATATACCTAATCCATTCGGTAAATACCCCACGTATATTAATGTGGAGTATTTACCATCATACTGGAATATTCCATTTCATACAAGTCATTCATATTATTATTATTATTATTATTAATATTGTGTATTTTTGTGTCATTATATCTTTTACTGTTGATATAGTCACCACAACTTCCACAATGGTCTTCGTTTGAATAGTCTACAATTAAACCATGATTTTTATTCGCATGAGACGACCATCTTCCTAATGGTGTAATTGATTTATTACTAGCATTAAGCAGTACATGTTTTAAATGATAAATAGTAATTCGTGTAGGAATTGACATTGTATATAATAGTATAATAACATTTCTATTTATTAATTTCAACTTTATTTATTTTGATTTTTGATTTTTGATTTTTGATTTTTGATTTTTCTTTATAAATAAAGTTGAAATTAATTAAAAACTATAAATCAATAGTAATTATAATGACAGACACAAATACAATTTACGAAAAAACTATTATGGATACCCTAGATACATCCGGTGATGGAAAGGTGATTATGGAAAATATAAAAAATACAGCGAGTACAGAACAATCCAGTAAAACGCAACGAGTTGTGAATGAAGATTGTATTGAAGGTATGAAAAAAATAGACGATGATAGCGTTGATATTGTAATTTGCGACCCACCCTATAATATAGGCAAGGATTTTGGGAACAATAGCGACAAACAAGAAATGGACGCATATTTAATTTGGTGTGATGAATGGATTAGTGAATGTATCCGTATTCTAAAACCACATGGTACTTTGTATATATATGGATTTAGCGAAATTTTGGCATTTATTCGCGTTAGAATAAATATCAATGTGCGCTGGATTGTATGGCACTACACAAATAAAGTGACACCCTCGCTTAAATTTTGGCAAAGAACCCATGAAAGTATCTTATGCTGTTACAAGGAAAAACCAGTATTCAACCGAGACGATGTAAGAGAACCATATACAGACACATTCTTAAAAAATGCTGCAGGCAAGGTTAGAAAGGCAACTAAGGGTAGATTTAGCAATGGCACACAAGAAACTACCTATAACGCACATGAAAATGGAGCTCTTCCTCGCGATGTTATTAAAATCTCAGCACTTGCTGGAGGAGCAGGGAAAAAGGAGCGTGTTGATCATCCAACGCAAAAACCATTGGCTCTATGTGAAAAATTAATTAAGGCGTCTAGAAATGGACCAGGGGAAGAAACACTTATGGTAGTTCCATTCGCTGGTTCTGGTAGTGAATGTGTTGCAGCAAAAAAAGAAAACATTAATTTCATTGCCTTTGAAATTAACGACAAATATGTTGATTTGTGTAATGAGCGATTATCTACAGTCAATATCTAAACTGTGAGCAATCATATTAAGAGGTAATGTAGTCCACAGTTGCGAACTCATTGCCTTACCTATAGTAGCTACAAATTTTCCGGTTCCATTCCAAGCCTTACTTGATTTGGATTCTGTCCAAGTCAATTGGTCCACCTTACATACAGTTGATTCAAATACTAATAATTTATATGTATGATCAAAATCTTTGTTTTTTGAAAGCATGAAATAATAGTCGTCATGACTGTCACTAAAATGCTGTATTTTTTGTTCCAACGTTTCATAGCTAGTGCTTCTGCTACCGTTGAATTTTACGCACGCGGTTCCTAATTCGCGACTATTTATAAATTGCCCGGATTTACACGAAATGCGTGTATTGGGAATATCAATAATACGCATATCTTCACCAATTGCGTGACTACGGTCAGGTTTCCAGGTGGTGTTATAACCGACCTCTTTTAATGCTCTATGTAATGTTTCTTCCCATTGTTCAGCAATTAATGGAAGACTGAATAACTCGTGATATGCTTTTACTCTCTTGGTTAAAACAGGAGTTAATTTCTCCAATAATACCGACATATCAATTGCGATCGCCTTGCTCTCTTCTTCTGTTATACTTGTGTTCATAATAATTTATACTTGTGTGTTTTTGTGTTTATAAACAGTCAACTCTAAAAAATACTTCAATTTTTCTTGAGTAATCTCATTTTGTTAACTATATATACTTTTGCTTAAAATATAAAGATATTTTGTCTAATAATACAATAATATGGAGAACTTTCAAGGAGATATTAAAAAATGGGTTTCACTAGATTCTCAGTTAAAAGTGCTTAACGAACAAACGAAAGAAATACGCAATGAACGAAATGATTTAGCCGATACTATTTTTGATTTTGTAGATGAAAATAATTTATCTACATCAACAATTAAAATTAGTGATGGTAAGTTAAAGTTTGGGCAGAATAAACAAACGTCCCCGATTACACTCGGGTTTTTAGAAGGGTGTCTAACTGATTTATTTCACGACGAAGCAAAGGTTGATCAAATTATGAATTATATCAAGGAGAAGAGAGAAATTAAAATGGTTCCTGATATTAAGCGGTATTATAACAATTAATTTATGTTCGTATTATGTATATGGATTATAGTAATTTTGGTATAAATGATTTAGTATTTAATACAAATAAAAATGGCGATTTGATGGGTGGTGGATTTGTTATTCAATCAGAGTTGTTAAAAGATACTATACAAGCTGGTCAAGAATCACAGTCTGGTGGAGGAGTAGTTGACGGTGCCAGCAAGGTATTATTAAATACTTTCAAGGATTTAGCAGTACCAGCAGGGCTATTTTTCACACAAAAACAGGCACAGAAAAACAATACTATCAATTATGAACATAAGGCTGAATCTATAGGAGAAGGTATATACGACAAACTATTAGGTATGTTAGAGCCTAGTAAGAGGAAGTTACATGGTAGGAAAACGAAGAGCAAGAGAGAACATAGCAAAAAAAAGACGAAAAAACACCGATAAGTGTGTGGCTATTTTTATTTTATATACACGTTTGTATTTACATCCTTGAAGATTTACACATTTTCTCATTTAAAACGTACATTTTATATGAGAACTCATAAATAAATAATTTATATATATATTACATATAGTAGCATTTTATGACAATTGTTGAAAAAAAAAAAAATAACGACGGAATTACTACCTATATTGTCAAAAAAGATATGACAGATGAAGAAGCTGAAAAACGTCTCTTAAATAAATTTGTTACTGCTTCTATGATTAACCATATATTAAAAGATGATGCTGACGTTTATACAGATGATGGTGAATTATTATTGCGATTTAGAAAAAATATAATTCCGAATAAACATTCAGAATCATTTTATGACAATGTAATTAAATTTGCGTTGACACCTACAAGCAATCGTGGAAGTGCTACTGGAAGTAAATCTAAGAATATATATGAAAATCCTAAGATAATGACAAATATATTCGGTTATTTTGACAGATTCTCTCCCACACAGAAGAAAAAGTTCCGTGATGCAAAAATAAAGTTGCCTTTGGAGGTGCGTGATTGTCGGTTTAATCGTGACTATCCTGAGCAATACAAAGAGACATTGCCGCTGCTACATGATATTGATAGATTATATAAGAAATATGTTCCCACCCGATATATTAAACAAAATACAAAGGCAAAACAAACCCCTTTCAATATACCAGGTACATCATTTACTACGGTTACTACAAATGTTAATTTCAGAACATCTATACATACTGATAAGGGGGATGATGTTGAAGGTTTTGGTAATTTAGTTGTCATTGAAGATGGTAAATATACCGGAGCAGAGACGTGTTTTCCTCAATATGGAATCGGTGTAGATCTACGCAAAGGTGATATATTGTTTATGGATGTTCACAAGTTACATGGCAATCTTCCCATGACACCAGTTGATAAAAATGCGCGTCGCCTTTCTATTGTATGTTATTTAAGAGAGAATGTTTGGAAACGTACAAAAGGAAAGAGTGTTGCGTTTATGAAAAAACATAATGAACTCATTCGTTCCGTAACTAATATCAACAAAAACCCCAAACATAACCCCAAACATAACAAGACACATAACAAGACACATAAACATAACAAGAAACATAAACATAACAAGACACATAAACATAACAAGACACATAAACATTAAAACAACATATATTCACATACTTATATAATCTAATACCAATATTTATTATACGATTGGTATTAGTTGAAAATTAATTAATAGGGAGTCTCGTCTCGTTTTATACGTGACATGCGAACTTCGGTCATTCCATTATCCCTTTGGAATATACTTACGTAACCCGGATAATTTTTTTCTAAATATTTACTGGCAACTCGGTTGGCAGTCAGTCGGCCTTCTGTTACTCCTAATCCACCAGGTGCATGTTTTTTGGCTTTTATGGTAATGTCATTGAACCTAACTACCCCACCATCTTTGATAAAGTATTTTATACTTTGTTCGTAATCTTCTTTCTCTTTTATCTTTGATGACGGTTGTATTGCGGTTGTCTTGCGATTGATAAAACCGTATAGTGTTCCTATGATAAATTTTAAGTCAGTCGTGGTTGTTTTTTTCATAAAAAATGGATTATGTACTGGATAAATCCCCCATATTTTGAGTTTTTCATTTTTTAGCGTCATAAACGCATCGTTAAAAAATACATGAACGTTTTTTATCTTTGTTAATTCCTTGTCAGTTTTTTTACGGAATAAACCTTCTACATCATCATCAATTGAAACTATTGCTTGATTTTCGGGATAATGCTTGATTATAAATTTACGTTGTTCTGTAATGCCCAACTTACCAACCACTATTTTACCATACATATTTTTGGGCACACTTTTTTTATATTTTTTTTCTTCTTCTTTATTGGCTACAAATATATGAATCGCATGTTTTGGCACACCCCCATCTATTAATGTTGTAAGTGATTTTTGGACAATGGATTCTGAACGATTATATGAAGGAATTGCTACTACATATTTACTCATCGGTCTTTTTTTTTGCGTCTTTCTATTTGTACTTTTTGTACTTTTTGTATCTTTTTTTCTATTTACAATGGACATTATACCATATATTGCGATTAAAATAAATCATAATAAATTATTCATGTAATTTTTTACAGAGTGGAATAAAAGCTTCACGCCATTCTAAACTTTTATATGTATGTGTTAACTCATCACCATGTACAATATCTTTTGTTGCATATATTTCAAATCTATCTTCATCAAAATATCTAACCATGCGTGTATTTGATTGATGTTCTAATCCTGAATTATAAAATGCCGCACAACCTGACGCAAACGCCCATGTATAATTTGGCAAATCATTTGACCATGTAAAAACAAATGGATTTTTCATACCATTAAACGCTCTATTATTATCGTCACTTAAACGACGCATTAATCCCATTTCAACTAAATCTCCATTTTTTATATTCATATTCGCAAATGCTCCGTCAAATGAATTTTCTGGAGTAGAAAATGTAGATATATCAACGTATACTCTAGAACAGTCTACATTTGTCATTATGTGTTATAAGGATAACTATTTATGTAATAATCAATAATGAATATTCATTAATCAATCATGAATATTGTAAGTTATACAGTTTTGACATGAGTTATATAACTCATTGCGTTTTATTTGTGTTTCTCTTTGTATTTCAGCACGTTTTTTTTGTTTTTCGTTCTCATAATGGTGTAATTTTCGGATACGCTCTATAGTATTTTCATATCTTAATCGTGGTGACAATTTGGATTGCTCCGTCTTGTAATCATCAATGTCCTTCATATGTTGGTCTGCCATTTGTTTTTTTAGCCCTTCTTGAACATGTGTTAGATCTAAATCCATAATACCTTTATATCCCTCAACAATATCTTTCACGCGAACATTGTTTGGTTTATTCATACTATTACGTCCTTGAAATATTATTATATAATTAGTAATAATAATATTTTATTTATTAACATCATCTTTATTCATAAATATAGTAATTGATCTCAATAAAATTGAAGGATTTATATTAATATATAGAATATAATAATCACAACACAAATATCTATATCAAATGAATGATATACGAGAGTTTTTTAAAACTAATGAAAATGAAAATGAAAATGAAAATGAAAATGAAAATGAAATAACAAATGTACTGTCAGATTTAATTCATAAAGAAGACGGAATTCCAAAAAGCATACCACCTAGTGCTAAAGGACAACGATGGACAGTTGAAGGAGAGGCTCAGTTATTAGATGAAATTAGCAAAAATATATCTATTTCAAATATTGCGAAAAATCATAATAGAACATGTGGTGGTATTAAATCACGTATTTTGGAAATTGCTTGTAAAATGGCGAGCAATGATATACCTATGGAAGAAATTATACAAACCACAAAACTGGATGACGCTCAAATTAATGAAGCAATGGAGAAAAAAAAGTATTATAAACAAAAAATGGAAGAAAATAAACAGATAAAAGATAAGATCAAAGCCAAAGCAAACCCCAAGACCAAATCAAATGAAAATACAAGGAATGAATCGTTAAAACAGAAGAAAAACAGTACGTCACCCGACGACGCCAAGCAATCTGTTACTAGAAATATTATAAAACATAAATTGTCTATAGAGCAAGAATGTGCTTTACAGCAATTTGAAAACGGTGATAATCTATTTATTACCGGCGAAGGTGGGACTGGAAAAACACTGCTTATTCGTCACTTAGTTAAATCATCAATTCATCATGGTCGTAAAATACAAGTATGTGCTATGACGGGCTGTGCAGCTCTTTTATTAGAATGTAATGCTCGCACGATTCATTCATGGAGTGGAATACGATTAGGAAAAGGAGAAATAGAAGATATTATAGAAAGTATTGTCTATAATCACGTGGCTAGAAATGCTTGGCGAAATACTGATGTTCTTATTGTAGATGAAGTCAGTATGATGTCAAAACGCACATTTGAATTATTAAATGTAGTCGGCAAGCGTATACGTAAATGCTATTCAAAACCATTTGGTGGTTTACAAGTAGTATTTGTTGGTGATTTCTTTCAACTACCGCCTGTATCTATGAATAATGCTCAAGAAGGGGAAGACATGTTCTGTTTTGAATCAGACGATTGGCTACATACATTTCCAATGGATAATCATATCGTATTAAAAACTATGTTTCGTCAAGATGATTCTGTGTTTCGTAGAATACTTGGTAATATCCGCATGGGAAATGTTGTGGCAGAAGATGTCAGCGTTCTCAAGAAATATATAAATAGAACATTTGATTCTGAAAAATATCAGGGAATTATTCCTACTAAATTATATCCTACAAAAAATAAAGTGGATAATGTAAATAGAGAAATGTTTCAGCAATTAAAAGGAGATAGTTATTCATTCCAATTTGTTACTAGGAGTAATTGCGATAAATATATGGATGGTTCTGATAAAGAAATTCCTTCAATTGTATTATCCAAATGTCGCAAAAACTTAACTCCAAAAAAAATGGAATTTGAAAGTGCTACTCTCGCTAATAATAGCCCTTGTGTAAAAACACTTGAATTAAAAATAGGTGCTAATGTGATGTGTACTGTAAATTTGGATATTGACAACGGTATTTGTAACGGGTCAATTGGGAAAGTAGTTGATTTTATTGAAGATTCTAAAACGCAAACCAACTTGGTTCCAGTGGTATTGTTTTCAAATGGATATAAAGTGGCTATGAGTATAAAATATTGGCAATCCGAAGATTATCCTACAATCGCAGTTGGTCAATATCCACTATGTCTTGCTTGGGCTATGACGATTCACAAGATTCAAGGAGCAACTCTATCTATGGCAGAAATAGATATAGGTAGGGGAATCTTTGAATGTGGTCAAACTTATGTAGCATTATCACGTGTAAAAAATATGGAGGGATTATATCTTTCCAACTTTGAACCCAATAAAATAAAAACGAATAAAAAGGTTAAACAGTTTTACCAAGATATTCCTGAAGTAGAATATGAAGTAGAGGAAGTAAAAGAGGAAAACGAAACATTAGAACCAGATGAATATATAAATGACGAGAACCTTGCCGATTTTACAAAATTTACAGCACCTAACAGTTAATTATATTATATTTATAATTGTAATTGTACCCCAAATAAAGGATATTAACTATAATGATTTTTATATGGGTAATACTATATAAAAATCGGTAATTGAAATGTAAAACAAATATTAAATCAAGTTAAATTAAACTCCAAACGCTTTTGTTAAATGGAGAAACCAATATTTCAGGTATTTTTCTTCTCCAATATTCTACTTGTTTCTCCTCTTTAATATCCTCCATTGTTTTTGGATATAGTGGCTCTGTTTTCATCATAGCCATCTCTGTATCAGTAATCTTGGGTTTATATCCAAAACAATTTACTCCGAATTTTACATTTTGATTCGCAATATATCCACCATTAATACCGGTACGTCCACAATCATTTTCATGACCTTCTATGGTTTGTAATTTATTCCAGGTTTCCTTCTGTGTGGGGAAAAGAGCTAATTGTTTGTCAGACCAACCATAACTACACCATTCAGCACCATTATCGTATGATTTTTCTACTTCATCATACGTAGCTAATCGTGAACCATATGCTTTACATAATGATTCAGCATTATCATATGTATAATTATTTCCTGGAATATGAAATACCTGTTTTTTTTCTGTTATTTCTGGAACAGGGGCAATACCTTGGTCTGCTTCTGATTGTTCAACAGTCAATTCTAATGTTGGCTTATCCGTAAATAAATCCTTTAAATTAGCAGTCAAATTTATGTTAAAAAAGTATTGAAATCCGTTCAATACTAATATCGCAATTACGACGCCACCTAATAAAACAGTCAACATACTTGTTGATGAACCTCTATTTTCACCAGACATGGTTGTGGTTGCCGATTCATTTTTTCCTAAACTGGAAAATAAAAGAACGAATAATAGCACAATTACTACCAATAATAGTATGAATGGACCACCTAAACCTAGACCATTACTAAATTTATTATATTGAGAACTAGCAGGTCCCGTTTCAACCAGAGGAACTCCTAATATTGAATCATATGACATAATCATTATCTATATATATTTATTCATTATTTAATTTTTTGCGATAGAATAGACAATAACCAGAAGTATTGTTTTTACCATCAAATTTTACTTTTGACACATTTGTATCATTGAATAAATGCCATTCATTTGTACTGTCTTTTTTAGTGCGAACGGTTGCTGTATAATGACCTCCCATTGTGCCTCCACTATGATTACATACTCCATATAGCTCGTATTTACAATTTTTATTTTCGTATCCTTCTACAAAATCACTTAAATTCAATTCATCAACTTCAATGTCAATTGGAACCTGGATTTTTCTACCATCTGGTCTAAATCGCTTTAAATCAATTACCAATACTTTGGGTAGACTCCAAAATACAATCTTTCTCTCCGCATTTTCTATGTTGTTTGTTTTTTCATTAAACCATCCGTTATCCCCTTCCAACTTCTCGCCACCACAGTATTTTTTAAAACAATCATGAACGGTTGACCCACCTTTTTCAGGCATTGGTAAATCTACAATAAAATAGGGTTCTGGTCTAGCACTCTTAATCTCGTTATTTTGAATTATTTGAGACACATGAATACCATAAAAAATGTCCAACATTTCTGAATACTCCTTACTATACATGTTTTTCATCATTTCGTAACATGATTTAGCCATTTCATCTTTTTTAGATTTTATTTCACCACTAATAACCATATCAACTTCTCGTCGCATACCATTATGAAACGTCTCTAATATAAATAATAGGAATTCCGGTAAATCATTTTGAGCATATCCTGTAAATATGTCGCGTTTTCGTGATTTGGCTACACATTGAATTGCCTTTATAAACCCACCTGGTGAAATTAACTGATCTTTTTGCCACATTAATTTTCTTAAATTATCCCATTCAATTAATAGTTTTGAATCTAATAAATAATCTTTATTATGATAAGCAGACACATTATCTTTATATGACCCGTTTCCTTTATCTAAAAACTTGTTTAATTCACGTGTATGACTTAATACTTGCATACATGAATTGATAAAACAGGTATTGCCTAAATTAGCTAATCCAGTCAATCCATTACCTGACATAATTACTAATATAAGCAAAAAAATGTTTAAACCAATTAAATTAACATTTAAATATATTTTAATTATGAACAATATATAGATTAAAATGGATAATCATTCACAATCAAGATTTAGAAACCGAATATTAGATATGTATAGCGACTTAATATCACTATCGCATAGTAATTTTAGACAAACCAATTACAATATACAGCAAATTGAGGGCGGTCTTAGGGAATTGTTGAGAAATGATGATGATTATATACAGTCAAATATACATGTTCCAGCGTTTAATAACAATGATTCCATAAATATTAATAGAAATATTAATAGAAATATTAATAGAAATATTAATAGAAATAGAAATGTTAATATAAATAATGATCATGTTAATTACAATTCATTATATACATCCAATGACTTGAGGCAACAAAATACATCAAGTCTACCTATCCCACCAAATAGTTCAGTTGGTTCTAGAAATATAAGACGTCCATATTCTATATGGACACCGCGTGATCAATATGGACCAACTGCTGAATTGTTCACTAGAGTATTCTCAAATGCCTTTAATACAACTGACAATTTAACACCTGTTATTGTAACACCATCTCTCTTACAAATATCTAATGCTACTGAAAATATAAATCTAGAGGAAGCGTCTGGTAATATATGTCCTATTACACAAACGCATTTTCAAGAATCAGATAGAATTACACGAATACGTCATTGTGGACATTGTTTTGTAGAGGGCAGTTTACATTCTTGGTTTGAGAGAAGTGTACGATGTCCGGTATGTAGATATGATATTCGCGACTATGTTACACCCGAACAACCAAATAACAATGAAGCGACTAATGAAACAAATAATGGCATGACCAATAGCATGACCAATGGTATGACCAATGACGCGACT
>Ga0129324_10000796_pt1 | contig 21781 bp, 18 predicted proteins | sample CPBDNA_7_FD_96879 | JGI IMG/M metagenome (GOLD analysis project Ga0129324, IMG submission 96879) | Freshwater to marine salinity gradient microbial communities from Chesapeake Bay, USA - CPBay_Spr_15_0.2_DNA | ecosystem: Environmental > Aquatic > Marine > Coastal | place: USA: Chesapeake Bay... | reverse complement strand
GCCAGTTTGTTCGGCAAACAACTGCATATTGATCATGGTTTGTTCAGCGGCACCTTGGCTCATATTCATAGCTTTTGTTAAATGCATCATCGACTGCGCTGAAGCGTCGGCTGACACACCCAATTTACTCATAATAGCTGTTGTCTGTAATAAAGAATTACGAGAGCTTTCATTTAATAAAGTAAAATCATTATAACCTGTATAGAGGCTTTCAAAAGCTTTACTGGCTTCTTCAACAGACACGCCGAACTCCCTTGTTTCGGCATAAGTTTTTGTGATACCACCAGCTAATTCTCTGGTTGCGCCAAGAGTTCTCATTGCAGCATTCTCTGCGTCCATTAATTTTATCGCCAATGTAGCCATTTGAACTGCAAACAACGCAGCAGCAACTACTGCAACTTTACTGATTATTTTCCCTAGTGACTTAAAAGCATCTATCAAATCAACATTATCGCCCAAAACGTCTATACCACCATATTCAAGACCCGCAAACACATTTTGCATTTCTACTCGAAACGTATCAGCCGCCTGCTCATGCATTTTACTAATTTCTTGGCTCATTTTTCCGGATATAAAGGACATTAGCTTTTCTCCACCTTTGTCCCCGCCAGCCAATATTTCAGTCAAAGGTTTTATATCTTTTGATACATCTTTGATTTTTTTAAGTTGTTTTAGTCTTTTTTCGCCATCTTCTCCTATTTCTCCACCAAGTTTTTTAATCTCTTCCAAATATTTTATTTCTGTATCTAAAGACTCGATTTGCTTTTCCTGCATCATATTCGATCTTTCAACTCTAAGATATCTGTCTTTTTCTGTTTTCAATAACGATTGCTGTTTGGCTATTGCTTGATCGTTGAGATTAAGTTGTTCAGCTAGTTTTTTGTTATAATACTCTATATTCTTAGATATATTTTCTTCCGGTGTTTCATTACCAGAAGCTTTCCGGCGACCCTCTTGACCTAAAGCTTCTCGTATTTTCTTTTTATCTGATGTGCTTGCTTTTTTAAGAGCATCAATGATTTCTTCTATTGTTGCCACAAATAGGTCCCTCTCTAACAAATAAATAGTAAAATAGTAAAAAAGGCTGCGTATGCAGCCTTGTATTAACCTCTGGTTGGTTGATTATATTTATTCAACACTTGCGATTTGCTTCCACCTTTTTTGGCTTGTTCCATCGCTTCTTTTTCATCTTCTAGTTGTTTTATGAGTCTTTTAACGAACCAAGTTCTTAGACCAACAGGAAGATTATAAGCTTCAGTTAAGCTCCAACCACCACTATAATGTAAAAAGAAGAATTGTTCATAAACATTCTCCATATATTCAGAGGTCAGGCCAAAAGAAATCCGCAGTAAGCGGAACCTCCATTTCGGTAGCATTACCGCACTCAGAACAATCGAAATCTTGAATTAATTTAACATTTGGTGCAACGCAACGATAACCAAATCTTAAATGCCTAGAATCTCTAGAGGGAAGGTTTTGCACCACTTGTCTGGTATGTACTCCAAGTTCGGTGTCATTAATGGATTTTAGAATGTAACAAAGTTGACTTGTGATATTTTTTTCTGCTTTCTTACTTTTCTTGATTTTTTCCATTTCAGCGATGTATTCTCTCTCTTGAGCGCCAGTCATTAATCCAAAGGTAGCTTTATACCCAGAAACAGGGAGCATTATTTCGAATTCTCCTCCCTCTAGTTCTTTTACTTCAATATCTTCTCTTTCGATTTCTCCACCATAATGTACAACTGGTTCGCTAATATCAAAACAAAAGCGTGACTCGGTATTACAAGAAGGACAACGAACTTTTGTATCATACTCAGCACCATAGCCAGATATTCGAGCCGCAATAATAATCGCGTTACGATCACCAACCAAAAGAGAATCACTATTTATGCTTTTATCAACAATTAAGTTGTTAATAAGGCGATCCAAAACAACGCCTTTTTGAATAAGCGTTCTAGAAGTTAGTAAGTCTTCTTCTTTAGCCGTCATGTGCCTAATTTCTATGGTCTGTTGTCCATGAAGGGGGTGTCCTTCTGGATAATATCGACCCTCTGATGGTAGTTCTACAAACTCTGTCGGAACTACGAATGAAAAGCCCTCTGGTGGGGCTGCATTGACCGGGGGAGTCGTGCTCGAATCTCTATGACCCCCAATCCGGTCGCTATTTCTTCTACTCAATTTTCACCTCTCGTTAAAAAACTCTATCAGTATCTTATCAGGTTGTTGTGGTTCCAGTTGTGTAAGGAACACCCTCATACTCAGCCCAATCATATTTTAGAGTGATGCTGTACTCTGTTAGATCATCATTCGAGTAATCTAAATCACCAAACTTGATTTCAGATAGAAAAGCGTTATAAAGCGTCCACTGCTCTAGCGGATTACCATCGTGATCCAACTGGGTTACTAGAACATCACCAATACCACTTACAGCTTTGGTCTTGGAAATAGTCACGAAGTCATTTGGATTTGAAGCTGCGCTAGGAATAGAATAGCCACTCGTTTTTAGAAGAGTTGCCAAGCCATAAGCCAAGCCATTATCAATCGCGGCTGTGTCACCATTTTTCGGGCCGGGATCAACCATGGTGATTGTAACGTCGTTCCAAGTAACACGACCGGGAAACTTAAATGTATGATTTAGATAGCTGTGTGTTGTTTCTCCTAAAGAGAAAGAAGGTTTGTTTGCTGTCTTAGCATAATACAGCATACTCTCGCCGTATCCAGTTAGTGTTCCCATATTGGTAAACTGAACGTGGAATCTAAAATTTCTTTTAGGGTTATTTACGCCCTGCCCACCATAATCATTAGTCCAGAAACTCATTTTATATGTTCTCCTTATTTATTAATACATAGTAACTATTTGATTTTATCAATCGTCAAAAGACGCACCTGTGGAAGCAATAACAAAGTCAATCGCAATATACTCAATGGCTCTTGCTGGTTTGACCATGATCTTAGCATACATGATGTTCTGATCGATTAGATCTGGTGTAGTAGTATTTTTGTCTAGGTATAGGCGGAAATCGCTAATACCGCCACCAGCCTGTGTGTTAGCCAATAGTGGTCTAACCTGCGCCTTGAAACGATTCCAAGTTGCCTGAATATTCTGCTCGAATAGGAGATTAGAAGAGATAATGGAAATCTGCTTTTTGAGGTAGATAACCAAACGTCGGACATTGACTCGATCTAGAGCAGAATCGCTTTCCTGTAGAGTCTTCTGACCGAAGACTACAATACCCTCAGATGGGAAGGAAGCGATTGGGTTGATACGCGCTTCGTATAGACGATCACGATCTCTGGAGGATACACGCTCAGTTACGCCATCGATTGGAATACCAGCAGCGCCGTTGGAAAGACCACCGCGATTGAAACCTGCTGGAGCAAACCAGATAGCGGAGGAAGCCTCAGAGGAAGCGAGAACACCCATCATAGCAACTGTTGGTGGAACCCAAACCTGCTGTGCGGTATTGGCATCTACGGTGCGAACCCAAGGATAGTAGGTAGCGCCGTAAGAAGAATCTAGACGACGTAGCTTGAGAGCGTTAGCTGCCTGTGTTGGTGTAGTAGCAACTCGTGCGCTCTTTGCTCTGTAATCCTCGTGAGTTGGGACATAAACGTTTGGAAGATCGATTAGAGCCAAAGCATCTGCTCTCTCTTCGCAAGCACGAACCATACGCTCTGTTAGAGAGTTCTGAGTTAGACCGGGAATCGCCATGAGGTTCATGTTGATGAAGTCTGGATCAGATACGGTATCGATTGCGCGACGATATGTATGATAGATGTAACTGCTGTCTTCGGTAGAAGAAACAGACATACCGGTATTGTACATTGGGTCTGGCTTAGTAATGTCAAAGCCATCAAAACCACCCCAGAATGGTGCGGTGAACTTATTGATATCAGCATCTAGAAGAGCATTAGTTCCGGAAGTGGCTGTATAACTGGTTTCGCCTGTTCTAGAACCGCTGGTGTAAGCCCAGTTATTGACACCGGAGTACACAACGTTATCCATAGTGAAGATATAAGAATAATCATCCATAGCGTTGTCAGAAGTTGGCTCACCAGCAGCGCCATTTGTGCCAACCATGCTGGTGTTCCAGAGACGATGTACATCAAAGATACCTGCTTGACCGCCGACTGCTGCTGTGGTTCTGTTGGTATCGATACCAAAGTAACCATTGATAGCGAGAGAAACACCGCCATCAGTAGCGCTGGCCTTGAGACGAGCAGATGGGAATGCGAAAGAAGCAGTACATTGTGCGAAAGATGAAGATAGGGTACGACCTAGGCCAGCTTCCCCGGTTGTATCGGTATAGCCGGGAAGACCAGTTCCTAGAACCATGTATCTATTTGTGATTTTACCGCTGGCTTCGACCTGTGCGGATCCGGTTGCCTCTAGAGTAGCAATATTTTTGAGCTTTGGTGGGCCATAGTAGCCGAATGGCAGTAGGGCAGGTTCGGTAGCACCAGCGTCTACATCTTCGTTCATCTCGACACGGACATATCTAGACTGGTTGTCATAATCTCCGTAAGTCTTGAGTTCTTTGTTGGCGGCATCCCAAGAAGTGAACTTATCACCAATAATCTTGGCGATGTAGCTTGGAGAAGCAGGATTGAGGTTTAGATTATCGAAACGCTCAAGAACTACTGGAGAAGTATCGGAATCTAGAATACTGCGAACTACAATAGCGAAAGTTCCGTATGGATCGGATGTAGTGTTAGATTGACGAATATCTTCGATAGAAACCTTAGTATTCTTGTGTAGCCACTCGCCATGACCGCGACCGATTAGTCGGAATAGTTTCTTAGCATTTGCTGGGTTGTAAGAAGCAGCAGAGCCTAGATCCTGACCGATAAACCAACCAGTTGCGGCCTCAGTGGATGCAACACTCTTCATATTAGCTGGGCCGGTAGTAGCAGCGGATCCGGAAGCAAGACCAGCGATAACACCGACTAGGCGACCAGAAAGAAGACTAGCATCACGCATTTCCTGTTCGAAAGTCTCACCGAGCCAGTAATCCTCGTAAGAAGAAGCAGGGTAGAACGCACCAGCAGTAGAAGCCAACTGAGGGTTGGTGTTTAGAGCATCGCGAATATAACTGGTTGTGGAGTCTTCGTTCATGCTAATAGTGATGACTTTCTCACCATTGGTGTCACCGTTGATAACCAACTTGAAGTTACCATTAGCATCGCTGTTGATGATTGTAGAGGAGCCTTTTATATTTGCCTCGTTTGAAGGGCCGGCCAAGTTACCGGAAAGCTGAACCGAACCGCTCTGGACGTAAATAACAGCGGCTAACTGAAAAGCATTGTTTCCAGTATACTCGATTGCGCCGGCTGTACCTGATCCAGAAGGAGCAATAAATAGACCATAAGCACCGCCAGCGCTTGCGCCGTTAGTGAGTGCGACCTTATCGGTTTTCCAGCCAGCAGCAGCATCGCCACCATCGGAAGAACCCTGAGCGGTCTGCTGACCGAGAAGGCGAACGTAGGTTAGCGGAGCAACGTTGGCGTTTAGGAAAGCCTTGGCGGCATAGGTGCCGTACATTGGGGATTGGTAGTTCCCATCGCGGTAGATATCACCACCGCCATTTCCGGGTACTGTATCGCCGAACATCTCTACAAACTCAGAGTAGGACTGAACGGTAACTGGCTGCATCGCCAAGCCTCTGGTAGAACGACCTACAACCACTGGCGCGATTGCGGTAGAACTTGCTGGGCGAAACGAATTGTCGATCTCTTGGATGAAGACACCGGGAGATACAAACTTGAAATCTTTAACTGGCATTTAAAAAACTCCTTTTTACTTTTTATCTTGTTAGATAAAATTGGTTAATCACAGATAAATAGTAGGTCAGGAAACGAAAAGGTATTTTTACTTTTTCTTCAGGAAGTGATTTGGAAAAAACCTTCGTCATCTTCTTTCACAATGCCTTCCATTGGATATGTTATCTCAACAATGCTCTCATCTACTCTTACAATAGGGCGATCATCATTCTCGCCTTCACCAATCAAATAACCCAATACTCTGATTGTAATATCTGTTGTGAACATACGACTATCTTCGCCTAGGTTACCAACATTATTGCTTTGAGCGAATCCTTGGTCAATAAAAGCCTCATAAATGTGGCCGTCACGCTTCATAACAAAGGAATTTATTTGTCCTGTTCTTGCAATGAAGGGGGTAACCAACTGATTCATTTGCTGTTGATATTCTGTTTTCAAAGAAATTTTATATTCTACATTAACATAAACAGGAATAGGGATAGTGAGAGTTTGAACAACAATCTTTTTATTTACTCTCGGAGCATACTTTTGGGGAGTTCCTGATGAATCGACGTAGTTTGCTCTTCTTGTGTTACCTACAACAGCAAAGTTTCTGGTTTTATCCTGAACTATCCTCTTTGCCAAAACCATCCGACCTGCGCGACCGTCCTTGTCTTCAGAATATATGTTCGCTTGGAAGCCACCTTTTCTCGCAGGATCTTTTGTCATAGTAGTTCTTTCAATACTAATCAAAGGAAGATTGAGAGCACCTTTGCCGTCGCGCAGGTCTTTATCATTCTTTACTTGGAATGCTCGCTCCGGAGATTGCCACAATACAGGAACTTTTTTCCAGCCCTCATTGGTGGTCGCTGATAGTTTTAGATCGTCTGTAAGCCACTCTGTAATGGCGTAATCAATGGTTTCTAAGGTAGATGCCAGCATACCAATCTCAGATAGTTTGAGTTCAGTGCCGGGTGGGATCATAGCAAAATCAAAATCTTTAGGTAGCATCAAACATCCCCTTACGCGCTCTCTTACACAAAGCAGAGATCTCAAACTCTCGCTGTGCTTGTCCGAACAACAAGCGAGACTGTGTGAGTTTCATTATCTCATAATAGTTATCATTGTAAAGAACAAAATCGCCTTCTCTTACAAAGTTATCCTGATCTTCTTCTAAACGACGCTTATGAAAATGAACTGTTATCTCCCAGTTCTTATCTACACCAGCACCTTCCATATATGCTGTACTGAACTCAGTGTTCTCAACTAAAGCATATACACGGACAGGAGGCAAGAAAGTTTTTTCTATTGCCTCTCCGTATAGTGGATGGAAGTTGGTTGTCTCCAAGTCGATGGGATAATATAACAACTGCTGGCCGATGACCTTTTCGATAAGTTCATCATTGACTTGCTTGACAAGATTTCGCTCCTTCTCTCCCAAGAATAAGGGAGGTGGTGGCGATGCTGGTCTTTCCCATTCGTTATCAGCCATTTAGTTACCCCACGAATATTGGTAGCGGAGATTGTTTGAGAGCATTCGCAGCAGCCTCCGAAATTTCTGCATCGGCTTTGGAGAGATCGATATATCTCATTCTCTGTAGTGTTTCGTTCAGACTGTTCTTTAACTGGTCTTGTTCTTCTTTCGCCTGAGATAATAGTTCGGAATAGTTTAGTGTTACGCTCTCGCCCGGAATAGGCACTGTCGTAAACTTCCCGCGAATCTGCCCAAGCATCTCTTTACAAAGTGCAAGAGCATACTTACGAATCCATTGCTTACCGATAGAGTTGATATTTGCATACGGCAAGTTATCGAATGGAATTGTATTAAAGTTATTAATACCTTTGACACCATCTGCAACATCTTCATTCTCCTCCCATCCATCACCTTGATCAACATAAAAGTTTACCCAGATGCGACTTAGAGCCGAATCAGAGAAAGCAAACTGATCTGGTGAAGGATAAAGCCTCAACATATTATTTTTGATTTCATAGGAATAATGAGAGGTTCTGGTATAAATGGAGTCCTCATACATTATTGCTTGCAATTTGTTCTGCCATGTTGGTATAATCTCAAATGTAGAATCATCAGCGAACTGACCATAGGTGGAATAGTTGCCTACAACACCAATGCCACCATAGTATCCATAAAACCTCCACATTGCTCTTGGAGATATATAAAACACTTTTGTAATGATGACTCTGTTTCTTCCAACTTTGCCAGCAAAAGGCACAGCGTTGCCAGCATCGTCTACACCAGTAGCAGAAGCACCAGAAAGAATGGTTTGTAAGTTATAGTCCTGAACACCTACAGTTGGTTTAAAAGATCCAGAATAGATTGGTACAGTTCCGCCAAATCCGGCAGATGTAGCGACAGCATCACCAACCTTTCTCGCATAAGTAAACTGGTATCTTGGAAAAGCAAGGTTGACGTTCTCAGGACCAGTTAATCTTTCTCCCTTATGATCGAAAGTTCCCGTTGTTTGGCCGAGAACATCGGAAAGAATATTCTCACTTTGATGTAGATTAACAATATAAGAATATTCTAATACCGCTTCTTCATATGCTGCATAGACATTAGCATTTGTAAGTTCAATATCAACAACATCTCCACCCAATTTCTTATAGACATAATCGACTTGTGCCGCTGCACCAGTCAAGAACTCATCTGTACTATTATAAACTCCATATGGCACAGCAGCCGCAACAGCAGCCGGATCTCCTGTCGAAGATAAGATTATAGCACTAGTCTGTGAAACTGGGTTGAGATTTGTTGGCATTTATATAAATATCCTTACGAAGATTTACGAGTTTTAGAAGAACGACGGCTTCTTGGGTTTTCTTTTACTACTTCTTCTACTTCAACAACTGGCTCTGGTTCTGGTGGAGCAACCTCAACAACTGGCTCAGGTGCGGGAGCAGCAGGTTGTGCTGCTTGAAGTTTTAAGTGTCTGCGTTTGCGTGGATTCATTTTAAACCACCTCCTTATAGTATACGCTGTAATAAATAGTTATAGAAAAATAAAAAGCCCCTCCGCATGGGAGGGGCTTAGAGGCTACCAATTATTTAAATCAGGAACCAGACTCGCCGAGCAAGCCGCTGACGATAACTAAACCGTACATATCAGGACGAACCATCTGCTTCGCATAGCGAGTCATAACGCCCTTACGTGGGACGAAATCTTCAGGTCCGAAGATTGTTGGTGTAGTCTGTAGTGGGACGTATGGAGCGTAGACATAACCGCTTTCGAGGAAAGAAGCGCCACGACGACCAACTAGGATTACGTTGCGTAGGAAGTAAGGATCAACGATAACGTCGAACTTCTTGCTTAGGGAACCAGCCTTGATAGCACCGATGGAGCCGCTCTCATCGTCGTGGGTGACGGAAGCGCGGAAACCACTGGTGAACTCAAGGATGTTTGCGACTTCTGGACCGCAGACGATGAAGTTAGCACCGCCACGGAGAGTCTTACGGTGGATCTGAGCGGAAACATCGTTGATGGTTTCAACGAGAGTCTCATACCACTCGGAGACAGTACCAGTGAAGTCAGGAGCGGCAGCAGAAGCGCCGATCTCAACACCAGTCGAACGGTTAACGAATAGACCGGGGCTACGGCTCCAGTAGAAGGTAGCAGCGGTTGCACCATTAACGAGGTCAGCTAGGATCTCACGGTCAATTTCTAGAGCGATCTGCTCAGAGAGGATACCAGTTAGCTCGACCTCTGCATCCAAGTTGTGGTATGCATTGAGATCCTGACCTAACTCAGGTGTCCACTTGGCCTTGAGCTTCTTGGTCTGAGCGGTAACAGCGATAGAATCAACCTTGATGTCGATCTCTGGGATGTCACCGGAACCTTCTAGACCCCACTGGACTTGGCTTACAACAGTACCTAGGGTAGAACCAGCAGCGATATTGTCCTTAATTGGGAAGGTCATGGTGATACCACCAGCGGGGGCTGCAATGGGAGTCTGATAAGAAACTTGTGCTTCAGTACCGAAGATAACAAACTCAACATTGGTTCCGTTTAGGTGGGTCAAACGACGAATCTGACGAGCACCAGCAGAAATACCGGTAAACTCGGCTACATTGGTAAGGTTAAAAGCAGCTAGGTTATCAAAGTCTGCTGGCTGACCAGTGGTAGAACCGGTGAGTTGAGCCTTTGGAATACTGATAACAGCAACACCATAAGCACCGCCAGAAGAACTAACTGCTAAAATATCTGGATCATAGAGCAGATAATCTCTGCGCTGTGAAGCACTGGATCCTGTTAGGGAGAACTGTGCGGCGACGGTACTACCCATAGCAGCACCAGACCCGGTTGGGGAAGCATATGCATAACCACGAGCGGTTGCAGTGCGCGGACCACCGAAGTCTTCTTTTAGAGTGGAGCCAACTAGATCAACACCACCAGTGATCTGAGAGCCGACCTGATTTGTACCGTAGATGGACTTATTATAAGTGTTACCCATGCGGCCAGCAGCACTATCAGTACCACCATTTAGGTCTGGCGAGAACACGAAGTCTAGGAAGAAAATGAGTCCTGCTGGGAGGCTCATTGGTTGAACGGAAACGAGATCGTTGGCGATGAGGCCAGCGAAAACGCGACGAACAATTGGGAAAGCGACAGAAGCAAAACCTTCAACATCGCCAGCAGACATAGAAGAAGACTCACGAAGAAGCTCCTTAGCCTGATTCTCAAGTAGACGAGCCATGCCGTGACGAGCACGCTCATCGGATAGACCCTCAAGTAGACCAGTGCGCTGCCACTTACGGAGAAGTGCAGTACCTTCGGCCTTCATATCACGATTGACAACACCTTCGGTCAATCTTTCAACAATACTAGACATTATATTATACCTCCAAGAATTTATTTAATGCCTGCCAACTGCTTCATTCGATCTGCGAATATATCAGTTGGCTCTTTTGACTCTTTGCGAGTCGCACGAATAAGTGAAGTAGGACGATTAATTGCTTCGCTCAATGATTTTGGCCCTCTCTGTGGAGTGGACTGCACTGTGCTTTGAAGTGTATTATAGATCGTTCTTGCTTCGGCTACCGAATCCGATTTCGAAATAGCTTCGACAATTGTTTGTTTTTGTCGCTCATTCAAGGAGGTATTTCTCAATACTCGATTGGTATAAAGTAGACGAGCATTGGAAAGGTTAATATCCTCAACACTTTCCTTTAACTCGCCAATCGCGGTTCTGTATTTAGAAAGTTCACTGGTGAGTTTCTTGTTCTCAAAAACAAGCTCTTCCTGTGCTTTCTTTAAAGTTTCTAGTTCCTGCTGAATATCAGTGGAGCGTCTGTGAGCCATTTCCAACTCCATTTGATGTGCTTTATCAGCAGCGGATCGTCCAGCCCAACCGGATAGCGTTGCGCCCATATCAACGGTTAGCTTTTCCATAATTGCATCTGTGAGAGCATCGAAGTCGAAGTCTTCTTCCATTGTGTCTGCGGCATCTTCGAGTTCGTCTTCGTCTTCCTCATGCTCTTCCTTTACAAAAGATGGGCGATTATCTTTTTTGTCTTTATCGTCCTTCTTCTTTTTATCTGGTTTCGCACTGAAACCCGGTTGAGGAGTAGGTGCTCTTAGTTCATTCATCTCGTCTTCTTCTTCGTCCTCTTCCTCTTCTTCCTCGTCGAACTCGTACTCTTCGTCGTCTTCCTCTTCCTCATCTTCTTCACCGCTGAGTAGTCGTCTAACCATATCAGCGAGGTCTTCGAGGCCATCAGAAAGTTCTTCGACATCTTCTTCTTCGACTTCAATTGTTTCCATGCTCTCGTTTAGACGACGAGCATGCTCGGCCAATGCGCCAAGGTCAAGGTTGATGGTCTGTGGTTGACCAGCAGTAGGAGAGTTACGCAACATGCTGTTGCCGTCAAGTTCACCCATATCATCTTCTGCTGCATAAGGAATCTCTTCAATATCTTCCGCGAATGGATCATCGGTGCTAGCAGCGCCATCCGGAGCGTCCTCGTTCATATCACCGCCTAAATCCAAACCTCCCTCCTCTTCTTGTTCCAAAAGAGTATTCAAAGTCTTGCGTACTTCGTCGGAATACTTATTGATAACTGCGTCTTCTGCATTCTTTAATGCTGCTTCTCTGAGAGATTTGGCATCGATAATCGCCTGTTCGAGTAAAGTGGGCATAAAATTCTCCTATTTTACGAAAATAAATAGTATTGTATAATACTAAACGAAAAAATGTGTATTACTTTTGTGGTTATGTATTCAAAATCAGTATTCTTCTTTTGAAATAAAACTTTTCATCAGCACCACCAGTAATGGTTGTTCCGTCCAATTCAGTTCCAATGGCAACAACTTCATATAAATCTATACCCGTGGTTATCTGACCAATAATTCTTGATGTTGCGGTTGCTCGACCATCGGAGTTTCTTATAGCAGTGACTCCTTGATGTCCTTCTCTTCCATAAAGAGTGTGGGAACATAAAGCTTTATTATCTCCGCTGGTCGCAACAGAGTTCGATGCGGCAAAGTTTCCGACCATATAAATGGGAGTCGTTCCGCCTGATCTGGTATAGCCGCCACCAATCATTTGGATTGAAGAAATAACAGTTGATGTTGGATCTAAACAAATACCGTGGGTTACATTGCTGGCGAAAGCCGATGCTGGGGTTCCATGTTCTACATAAGTGTGAATGGCTATAGAATCATCAGAAGTTGCTCTCACACCACTAATAGTTAGTGGACGATACCATCTGGGACCCGTAAAGTTTGCTCCATTGTAGTTTCGATAGTCATTACTTCCCGGTGAGATCCCATTGAAAGTGATAGTGTGAACTCCATTAGCATCGATTGAAACACTACTTACAAACCCTTGTGTATCCTGAAGAGTCCAACTTCCATCCGTCAAATCTATAAGTTCGTCTAATGTAACTGCTGCTGGATCGATATCATCATCGACAATCCATTCGCCGTTTCTCAAAAATAAATCTGACATCAGTTAGTTCCTATGATAAAGTATTGACCGACACCATCAGAAACAATTGTGGCTGCTCCCCAGTTATTTGTGATCTTTAGACTGGAAGCACCATCGATTTTTTCTGAGCCGGAAGGTTCGATAACGAGGTTATTTACACTTCCACTTCCGCCGACATCTTTGAAAACCAGCCTTTGTCCTGAAGACAAACTGGAAGCACCGGGAAGTGAAGCAGTAACAACTGAACCAGAAGTAGAGACTCCAACAACATCATAAGTGTTGAGAACATTGAAACTGGCCGTGAAGACGTTGATAGATGTGCTGGAGCCTCCAACACCAGATAAGTTACTTCCATCTCCATAAAGTAAAGTACCGGAAATGGCTCCATTAACAGTTAAGGTATGTGTGGTGGTAGTAGTGTTGATGCCAACTTGATTTGCTGATGCGGAAACATAAATTGTGTTATCCTGCACCGATTGATCGCTTTCGTTACCAATAAATATATAACCCTTATCCAAGTTTGGTGTAGCGTTTGTTCTGCCTGCTCCACCAACTCTAACGCGACCGCTGGGTGAGTTCTCAACTACCTTACCGATATTTTGTATTAGATTTCCCGATCCAGTTGGAGCAGAATTTGTTAAGCTACCCGATACACCACCGGATCCAGTTTGAATAAAAAGAGTATCGCCCAGAGAGAAAGCACTGGTATCAATAGAGTTTAGTGCTCCGAATGTAACAACTCGACCTGTGGATCCATTTGTTATAGTGCCATCAGCAACCAAGCCAAAAGCAGGCATTTTATTACTATCATCACATGCCGCAAGAGCAACTGTTGGATTACCACCACTGATTCCCTTGATATATACTGCTTGGCCTTTTGTAATACTGTCTCCCTCATCATTAACAACCGTCAAAGAGATACCACCATTTAAAAATTTAGCATATAGATTCTCATAACCTAGAGTTTCTTGACCGATATTGTACTGTTGATCAGCATTCGGCACAATATTACTAGCTGTTAAACTACCAGACACATAGATAGAGTTTGTAGCTGAGTTAAAAGTAAAGGATGGCGAGCCTCCAAAATCTCCGCTATTGTTATATTGTACTTGAGTATTAGATCCACCGGGAGAAGTAAAGGTCAAAGCACTTTGCATATATTCTTTGGCTGTATTGAAGTCTGTTTTCTTTAAGTTTCCGGCATCGCTGTTGTCTGATAACAAAATTACATCGGAACCCGAAACTCCTCCAACAAGACTCACTGCTCTTGATGGATCAACAGCCAAACCGTTCGCCAATGTAACATCTAGACCGCTAGTATTACTAGCAGTTACTTGTACTCCGGTAGCTGTTACCAATATGCCAGTTGAGCCGGAAACAGTTAAAGCCCCACCATTATTATAAAGACCATCTCCAATATTAATGTTTGCTGCCGAAACAGTTCCGATCAAGTTCGCGCCATCAATATCTACCAAATTTGATCCATTGCCGTAAAAGAAAGAAGCAGAAATAGTAGAAGAAGAACTAACATTTGGAACTGCTAGTGTTCCAGCATTGAAGGTAAACCCGGCATCTGCTCCAAATGCCCCAGCATTATTAAACTGTACTTGTGTATTTGCTCCAGCAACTTGTCCGAAGTTTAAAGTACTTTGTAGGTATGTTTCTAGAGTATCAATAGAAACTTTATACAGAGTACCAGCAGTTGAAGCCAAGAATTCATCAGTGCCGTTTAAGCCGGGTGTAGAAGTTGCTCTGCTGGGATCTACAGCCAATCCCGATCCGCCTACTATTAATCCGCTGGTGCTGCCTGCTCCATTGATAGAAATCCCACTTGATGCAACTGTAATGCTGTTATTGGAAGCTGAGACTTCCAAAGCACCAGCATTGTTATTTAAACCATTTCCAATATTAATATTTGCTGCGGATACTGTACCTGTGATGTTTCCTGCTTGTAGATTTGTCAAACCAACACCAGAGCCGTAGAAAGCAGATCCAGATATATTTGCTGAACTAGAAATGTGTGCGAGAGATTCTAAAGTAAAAGTAGAGTTATTGTATACCAAAGCAGCACTGGCAGTTAAATCTGAGGATCCGCTAAAGATAGCTAGTCTTCCTTCTGCTGCATTATATATGCTTCCAATTGGAGATGCGGTGATTGGCGTTCCAGAAGTCGAATCGTAGAAAGCACTAGCCGTTAGCGCTGACGTAAATGTTTTTACGCCTCCGACACTTTGGTCGCTGTGATCATCTACCATGCTCTCAATGGAGCCAGTTGTAGATTTGGAAAATTGAACGTTGCCTTTAAGAATATTGTAAGCCATAAATATTTCCTTTTTACTCTCGCCTCACAATAAATAGTGTGTATAAAAAAAGGATGCCCTCCATAAAGGAAGGCACCCAGAGTTTCTGTTAAGAAACAGATACTATATCAGAAGAGTCTCCAGTCGTTGCTTGCAACATAAACCATAGAAACAGCACCGAATGGGGATTCGATACGGATGGATGTTTCACCATCGATGGTCTGAGAACCAGCACGGTTGATGAGGACATAGTTGGTATCAGAGACACCGCCCTTAGCCTTAACGATGATGATATCACCAACTGCTGGGGAAGCTGGTAGAGTCATGGTAGCAGCAGCAGCTAGATCAGCAGACAAGTAGTTGAAACCAACCTGTAGAGTATCGCCATCAGCCTTACCGGTAACAGTGTTGAAATTGACCTTGAAAGCACCATCAACAGCAGTTAGACCAACACCAGCCATAGCAGTTGCGAGGTCAGCGATGGATTCTTTCTTGCTGGTGTTGTCGGTAGCATCGATGATAGCAATGCTATCAGCGGAAGCATCAACAGCAGCAGCGGAAAGTTCGTTGAGGTCAAGGTTAAAGGCACCGGAGCTAGCACCGATACCAGTACCAGCCATAGCGGTTGCTAGGTCAGCGATGGACTCTTTCTTGGTGGAGCTATCAGTAGCATCGATGATTGCGATACTGTCGGCAGAAGCATCGACAGCAGCAGCAGCGAGGCCAGAAAGATCAACTTTGATACCTTCATCTAGAGCAGCAATACCACCATTAGCAATTTCGCCAACTCTGAGAGCAGAGATGCTATTAACACCGCCGTTGTAGGTTAGACCAGCACCAGCCATAGAGCCGGAAAGACCAACATAGTCACTAGCGATAACAACAGCACCAGAAACCTGAACAGCAAGAACACCAGAAGCAGCAGCCAAACCGTCACCAGCAAGGCCAGTTGCAACGTCGTCGTTGAGCATAGCATCGGTGATACCAGCAGCTTTGACGCGGAGTGCGTCACCACTGGTTTCGATAGAAGAATCGTCAACGTTGACGCTGAGAACCTGACTAGCGAAGCCTAGACCGTCACCAGCAACAGCAGCCTTCAACTGAAGACCAGAGTTGTTCTCGATTGCAGAAGTACCAGCCAACTGAACTGCGGAACCAGCAACCTTGTCGGCAGTGGTAAGTTGGTTTAGCTTGTCATCAGAGATGGAGCCAGACAACATACCGTTGGTGATACCGAGTGCTTTGACACGAAGAGCATCACCGCTGGTTTCGATGGAAGAATCATCGACACCAACAGAAAGAACACCGGAAGCAGCAGCAAGACCGTCACCAGCAAAGCTAGCAGCGAGGTCAGAGATAGCCTCTTCCTTCATAAGACCATCAGCATCCTTGAAGTACAAGCTATCAGCGGCAACATCAACAGCAGCATCAGCGACACCTTGGAAACGAACAGTACCAGCGGTGGTCAAGTTACCACCAGCAGCGATCTGACCGGAAGCAGAAAGCTGGGAAAAACTAACATTATCTTCGAATGTTGTGGAACCGCTTAGACGAGCAGCCCCTAATTGAAATTTGTAAGCCATTTAAAGAAAACCTCCTATAGTAAATGACAATGTGTGTTATGTCCGAAAACACAACAACATTGCTCTTATATTTAGTATAAAAAGAGGTCTTCAGAGGTCATGTAATAAAGAATTTTGAAGCCCCATCTGTATAAAGAGCCAAAGACGCATGAGGTGATTCTAAAACGACTTGATTTTGATTGTCGATTTTTTGAGAACCTGACGGTTTTATTATAATGATGTAGTCATCGGCACTTCCGCCTTCGTCCTTAAACACAAAAGTTTGACCTGACTGTAATACTGCGGCATCTGGAAGACTGGCTGTGATGATAGAAGATGAGGTCGCTGTATCAATTCCAACATAGTAATCGGTAGCCAATACAGTATAGTCTTGGGTAACTGAAACTCTGTTCAGAACAAGTCCAGTTTTGATGCTTGTAAGGGAGTTCGCAACATCAACTGAGAATACTTCTGAGCTATCTGAATATACTGCTAACGATCCTGTGAAATGATGTGTATCATCAACAGAATCTCCAAAAGCAGTTGAGCCAGATTGATTGATCTCAGTTATTGTAGTAGCAATAAGATTGAATGAATTTGCTTCAATATTGCCTGAGACAACCAAAGATCCGGTAATAAATAAAGTATCATTCTCGAATGTTAAATTCTGAGAACCTGTTAAATCGCCAGAACCAGAATGAAACTGTATAGCATTCGTTACATTCTTGGCTGTGATCCCCCCGCCAGATCCAATAGAGGATGTAAGAATAATATTATTGCTCGAATCAATAGCCAGATAAGAAGCTGTATTTGCTCCTGTACCAATCGATAGAGAATCTAATTGTAAAGCAGAAGCTGTGACGGAGCCGCTAACCCACAACCTGCTTCCATCAAATCGTAAGTTAGGCTCTCCAACAAGATTTTGATACGAAGAACCAATCGTTACTAGATAATCGGCAGTTCCATTCGCTACTACTTTGGCGACACCGCTAAGTCCTGAACCATCGCCTACAAACTTACCTTCGACAATATTCTTTCCATCTTCGTCCGGTGGAGATACGATCTTTGTGTCGTTTGCGAAAACTGTACCAGAAAGGAGGTTATAAGCCATTGCGAAACACTCCTATTAGAATACAAACCAATCCGAACCATTTGAGTAAAGACTGATAGCAGGCATCGTACCTGTTAGTTCATAATATCCATTGTTGTCGATGCTGTTAGGAGCAGAAGCGGAAATATAAATACCACCAGCCCTTGTCGTTAGCTCATCTTTAATTACCACTACTGAGCCAGAACCCGCAACAGAAGCAGAAAGCAATCTAAATTCTATATTTCCTGATCCACCGAAACCGATAATGTAATCTCCAGAAGACGCTGTTAGACCCGTGGAAGTTACTGAACGATAGTTGTATCGCATACCTAAAGTCACAGATTGGCTTGAAGCAGGCAAAACTTGAAAAGTATTTACGCCAGCAGTATTTCCAACATACATACTACCAGTTCTAATATGTGTATCACCGTCGCTATTACCAAAGATAGTAGAACCAGAGATAACATCTGTCTGATCAACAACAAAGGAACTAGCAGTAATAGTGCCTTCTACAATTAAGGTTCCAGTAAGAACCATAGTATTTGCTGCTAAACCACCATAAGAAGCGGTATAGAATACTAAATTTCCAGAACCACTAGTGGCGTTGGCACCAGTTAGAAACTGCAAAGACCCGTCAGGGCCGGCAGCTTGACCTGATCCACCAGAACTGCTAGAGCAGTTAATATATGCCCAACCCCACTGAGCCATTTATCATCCTACTCCTGCCGAACCAGACCATGAAGGCCCGATAGAACCAGAAAGCTTAACTGTATCAATGTTTGTCAAACCAGCCATAATATCTACAGTAGTAGAGCCAGAAAGCCAAAGCTCTCCGACTTTTAATTCTAGTCTGACGGAGCTAGGAACATCTCCTGCTGCCGGGGTGGGGATTCTAAGGTAGTTTGTACCCTCGACTCCAAGTTCCGAAAAACCAACTCTGCAATCAGCACCGCCATGATTGACGACATAAATCCATCGTGTCACTTTTGGAAATTCAACTTTTGCCTTGTGTGTAGCATCTACATTCCCTTGTGCAAAAGGTCTACCGCTTACTTGGTAAGCACCAACATGGTTAATACCGACATCTGTTTTCCAAGAAATACCGCTCATATTATTACTCCCTTGTCCTTCTTAAATAGTATCTTTTATTAGTTTTTGCGTGTTTCTGCTGCTCTTTGCTTTTGCATCTCTTTTTCATGAAGACGCTTTGCCTTTCGCTTTTTTGCACGACGGACATCGGAAGGTTTAACATAGTATTGGCGATCTCTCACTGATTCTATAATTTTCTCTTTCTTTGTCTTCTTAATAAATCTGCGAATCATTCGCTCTACATTACCGCGACACTCTCGCGCAGTTACTTTCACATTCGTACCTTTCATTTTAATGCCTTCCATATGTCTGATGCATTCCCCAGAATAGAACTAATATCTACACCGGAATCGCTGGGATCTCCAAGATCAACCGCACCCGCTCTTGGAGTTGCTGCCTGTGGTTTTGTTGGCTCTACATTCTCAAAAATATCAACACCATTGTAAGAATCTTTTCCAATAGCGTCCATGAGCTTTCTTCTGTGCTCTTGTAATTTTTTACGAGCCTCTACGGACTTTTGTTTTATTTGTAAGTCCTCAGAAGTGTTCTGCGGGGCAGCACGACGGGTTTCTGTTATAACCTGTCCTTGCATTCCAGCAGCAACCTCTGATACAATGTTGGTTAATAGCCCTTCCTCAAGGATCATCTCTTTGACGCATTCCTTGATAAGCGGCTTCAACATTCTTTTTAAATCACTCTGCTTCATTAGGTTCCTCTTGTTTTTTTCTTGTTCTTTGTATTTTAGCTCTTTCCACTATAAATTTAAATAGGGCAGCTAATTCTTTCGGCTTATCTGATAAAGAGTTAATAAATCTATCTATACTTAATTTATCGGCAGGAGACATCCTATTATAGTCTTGTCTAAGTTTCTGTCCTTTGCTCGTCGGAGTCTTTAGGAAGTTTACGGCAGTGCCTAGATTAGATAGTTTTTGTTCTGTGCCTTTTGGTGTATTTTTTTTCTGGCTTTTTTTCTTTCCTTCTTTGATTAAATCGGGATCAAACTGTCTAATATAAGGTGCAATAAGATTTAGAAGAACTTTAAAGTCTTTTATAAATAATTGCGATTTTCCTGAATAAGTTTCGTTTTTCATAATCCCGTTAATGACACCATTCATCATAAATGCGTCATCATCGACTATACTATATTCTGCCTCTTCCTCTGGGATTTCTGCTTGTTCTTCTTCTGGCTCTTCTGCCGGAGTTGGCTCTTCTGGTTGTGTGGCTGCTGGTTCTTCATCGGGAGTCATAGCTTCCAAGTCAGAATCTTCTAGCGATTTGCCTTTTATGGTATTAAATCCAGATTTGATAATCAAATCAATAAGCTCTTTTGCACTACTACTATCGGAAGCCAAGAAGTTGATTGTTCGGTAAACACCAGCTTTTGCCGTTTGATCCATTTGATTTAAACGATTGGTCATTACCTGACGAAGATTTTTCTTTCCTGTTAGTGATAAAGACAATGCATCAAAAGCTGGATTAAGCTTTTGTCTTTGCATTTTTTTACTTATTTTTCTTCTATTTATTTTCTCTTGAAGATCTTGTTGCGCCTTGAATCTTAGAATAAATGGCCCGATAAAATCTAAAAAGTGTCCAAAGTCTTTTTTGAATCCTTCGACATTTCCTTTCCATTTGTTTTGAATGGAACTTTTTATTATCTCACTATCCATAAACTCTTGATCATTCTGGATACTAAAGTTTCTTGTGTCCTCTTTTGGCTTTTCTTTTTCTCTTGTTACTGTTTCGGTGCCTTGCTTTAGTTTGCCTACGTTCACTATCGCCCAAATAAATCTTGAAATTCTATCGTTTGTGCTAGTGATTGCTTTAGTCATTCTTTCTATAGCACTTTTATCTTCTTCAGATTTTATAGCTCGAAAGGCATTATGCATATTCATAGCTTTATTGCCAGCTTTTGTTCTCAACAAATCTGACCGAGCAGCCATTTTTGTAAATTCGGTGTTTACTACTCGTTCGTCTTCAAACAAATACAGATTTTCATTGATGAACTCATCACTAATAAAGCCGCATATAAAGTTAACAAAAGGCGGGAGATCTCTTTTAAATGTTTCTATATCGCCTTTATATTTTTCGTCTTTTCCATAAACTAGTTTAACTTCTTCGTCAGCTAGAAACGCATCTAAATCTTGTAGATAGCATTTTTTAACTTCAATCTGTTCGGTTTCTGCCTCTGGTTCTGCCTCCGGCTGTTCCTCTGGCGGTTTTTCGGGTGTCTTTTCTGTGGTTCTCTGGCCCGTCTCATACATAAGAGCTATATATTGTCTCTGAATTGGAATCTTGAATTTCGGAAAACCAAAATCTGTAAGTTTAGTGGCCGCTTTTTCATAAATTGCAGAAAGCCTTTTTGCAATATTTGGTCTGTTTACTCTTTTTGCGTATGCACCAGCATCTCTGACTTTTTGAAATTCTTTTGTTGCTTCTTCCGTTATTTTATCAATATCTTTTAAAAAATTTGAATTTTTCTTTTGTTGTGTTAATACATGGACATACCAGTTAATTAAAAGTTTGTATCTAGCAACAAATTCATAATAGCTTTTACTGGTTACAAGTCTTTCAACTTGTTTCGTTGCTTCGTTCATATTGGTTGCAACTTGAAAATCCATTGGACGATTTGAAGTATCAATTCCTTTTTCATATGTATCTTTAATCTGTTTCCCATAAGCTTCACGTTCCGCTTTTCTCTGGATACTATCATCTGCTCCCTGAGCGTTATTCTGCGCCTGTGGGTTTAGCTTGCGATCTAATAATGATTCTAATTCTGCAATGGTTCGTTCAAGTCTTCTAATCTCATCAAAATCGTCGTCTGTGTAATTCTGAACTTCTAACTCTGCTTTTGCTCTCAATATTTGATCTTGAATCTGATCAATCTCAGCACGAAGTCGTTCTGCCTCATCTGGATTATTAAAGTTTCTTTTAATTAATTCAATTTTGCCCTTCATTAAATTCACGAAGCGCTGTAGATTGTTTTCGTTAATCAAGCCTGACTCTAAAATAAGCTCGGCTTCATCAGATTCAGAAAGAAAT
>Ga0129324_10000795_pt1 | contig 21784 bp, 23 predicted proteins | sample CPBDNA_7_FD_96879 | JGI IMG/M metagenome (GOLD analysis project Ga0129324, IMG submission 96879) | Freshwater to marine salinity gradient microbial communities from Chesapeake Bay, USA - CPBay_Spr_15_0.2_DNA | ecosystem: Environmental > Aquatic > Marine > Coastal | place: USA: Chesapeake Bay... | reverse complement strand
CGTCCCCGCGAGATGGCGGGTAGCGATGATCAGCAGCGAACTATGTCCCCCGAAGATGCAATAGCGGCCGGTGCCAATTATGTGGTTATAGGTCGTCCCATTACGCAGAGCTGGCGCGATGGTGCTCAAGCCATGAAGGAGAGAGCCCAGGAAATTGGCTCACTCTTAATTTAATCTCCACTAGATTTACCTCATGGGAACGCCTCCGCAGTTAACCGCTCAGCAACGGCAAGCGGCTTTAGCTAAAGCGAGCGCATCACGTAAACGGCGCGCAGAGGTCAAGGCGCAGATCAAGTCGGGAGAACACAACATCGACTCTGTTTTAACCTTAGCCAGTACCGATGAAGCTGTTGGAAAGATGAGAGTGAAGGAGCTGCTCGAATCCTTTACTGGTGTCGGAAAGATTAGAGCTAACACGATGATGGAGCGACTTAATATCTCTCCAACGCGACGGATTCAGGGATTGGGACGGCATCAGATAAGGGAGCTTCGTGAAGAGTTTTTGAGGCCCGAGCATTTGAGTAATCCAGGGCGGTTGATAGTTTTATCAGGACCTGGAGGAGTAGGTAAAAGCACGATTGCAAAGCAGCTGCGTCAGGCTGGAGATTTTTGGGTCAGTGTAAGTTTTACTACAAGAAAACCACGGGTCAATGAGATTGATGGACATGATTACTTTTTTGTCACCGAATCGGTTTTTGCAAGGATGATTTCAAATAATGAGTTTTTGGAGTGGGCGGAGTTTGCAGGAAATCGATATGGAACTCCGCAGGCCCAGGTGGAACAGGCGTTACGAGAAGGAAAAAATGTCTTGCTAGAGATTGAGATCGCTGGGGCAAAACAGGTGAAGGCGCATCTGCCACAATCAATCTTGGTATTTCTAGAGCCACCATCGTGGGAAGAGTTGGTTTCACGGCTTGTGGGAAGAGGAACCGATGGGGCCGAGCGTCGGGCGGAGAGGTTGGAGTTAGCCCAAGAAGAGCTGGCAGCGGCGGCCTTCTTTGATGTGATCCTCGTCAATGACCAGGTCGAGAGCGTTGTCCAGAGACTGGTAGAGTTAGCCCAGAATTAAGTAAGTGTTAAACAAGACGAGATTGATCACAGAAGCGGGGACACCATGGATGGCATTACAAATCCACCAATTGATGAACTTTTAGAGAAGAGTGGTTCTAAGTACAGCCTCGTTCTCTACGCAGCAAAGCGAGCTCGTCAGATCAACGCTTACTACTCACAACTAGGTGAGGGTCTCCTTGAGTATGTAGGACCTCTAGTTGAGACACATGTGCATGAGAAGCCTCTTTCAATCGCCCTTCGAGAGATTAATGAAGGCCTTTTGACAATCGAAAATCTCGAGCCAACCGCGTAATTTTTTAATGAGACTCCAGGGCCGTGAGGTAATTCTCGGAGTTGGTGGTGGAATCGCCGCCTACAAATCTTGCGAGTTGTTACGTCGTCTTCAAGATCGTGGTTATTTAATTACAGTAGTTCCTACCCCATCATCCTTAAACTTTGTTGGTGCGGCTACATGGGAGGCGCTCTCTGGTCGGCCCGTTACAACACAGGTGTGGGAGAGTGTTCATACAGTTCCACATATCGCATTGGCTGAGCGTGCGAATTTTTTTCTCATAGCACCGGCAACAGCCGATCTCATCGCGCGCTTAGCAATGGGGCGGGCAGATGATTTGTTAACAAATCTTGTTCTTGCCTCTGATGTCCCCAAGATGATTGTTCCCGCGATGCACCCATCGATGTGGCTTGATCCTGCAACGGTTGCAAATGTAGCAACCTTGAAAAACCGTGGATTCATAGTCATGGAGCCTGAAGTTGGAAGATTAACTGGCGATGATATTGGCCCTGGAAGATTCCCCGAAACAACTGCAATTATCTCCACCTTTGATGGGATGACGGGTCACAAGCAGGATCTTGCAGGAAAAAAGGTTTTAATCACAGCGGGGGGCACACGTGAGGCTATTGATCCTGTTCGCTTCATAGGTAATAGATCTTCAGGTAAGCAAGGTATTGCCCTTGCACAGGCGGCACGGGATCGTGGTGCGCAGGTTGGGCTCATTGCCGCCAACTGCGATGTATCTCATCTCAAAGGAGTTGAACTCTTCCCAGTTGAAACAACGGCGCAGATGCAGGCAGCGCTTCAGAAACAATTCGACAGCTGCGATATTTTGATAATGGCCGCAGCGGTTGCCGATGCACGTCCTTCTGAAGTCGCTTCAGATAAAATCAAGAAGGTCGCGCTTTACAGCATAGATTTAGAGGAGAACCCAGATTTACTGGCCGAGATCTCTGCGCGAAAGAGCAAACAGATCTTGATTGGTTTCGCCGCCGAAACCAAGGACCACCTGCAAGAGGCTCGCAGAAAGCTTGAGGCAAAAGGGTTAGATGTGATCTATGTAAATGATGTTTCTGGCGGGGCAATCTTTGGCCAGGACACAACTATGGGTACCATTCTCATACGCAATGAAGCGGATATAGCGGTCAAGGAAGTCTCCAAAGACGCTCTCAGTAATACTCTTCTTGATCAAGCCATCCGGCAGTTAGGTTAAAAACTATGTCAAAGCGTCTTTTCACCTCCGAATCTGTTACTGAGGGACATCCAGACAAGATTGCAGATGCGATCTCAGATGCGGTTTTGGATTCATTGTTAGCTCAGGATGCAAAGAGCCGAGTGGCTGTGGAAACCCTTATAACAACCGGCCAGGTGCATGTTGCAGGTGAGGTAACAACTAATGGATATGCAGATGTCATGGGAATCGTTCGTGACACCGTTCTTAATATTGGTTATGACTCATCTGATAAAGGTTTTGATGGAAACAGTTGCGGCGTATCAATCTCTATCGGACAACAGTCACAAGATATCGCTCAGGGCGTAGATGATGCGTATGAGCACCGAGTTACCTCCGCTGTTGATCCGCTGGATCTACAAGGGGCTGGTGATCAAGGTTTGATGTTTGGGTATGCATGCGATGATACTAAGGAGTTAATGCCGCTACCTATTTGGTTAGCACATGCACTTGCGCAGCAATTGACCAAGGTTCGTAAATCCGGAGAGCTGGCATACCTTCGTCCAGATGGAAAAACACAGGTAACGATTGAGTATGACGGTGATCGCGCCATTGCTTTAGATACCGTTGTGATCTCTAGTCAGCATTCAGAGGATGTCGATGTTGTAAAGAAGTTAACCCCTGAAATTACCGAGTACGTCATTAATCCGATCATCTCCAAGATTGATCTACCTAGAAATGATCTACGTACTTTGATTAATCCGACAGGGCGGTTTGTTATTGGCGGCCCTATGGGTGATGCAGGTTTGACGGGGCGCAAAATTATTGTGGACACTTATGGTGGTATGGCCCGACACGGTGGAGGAGCTTTCAGTGGCAAGGATCCATCAAAGGTAGATCGCTCCGCTGCGTACGCGATGCGTTGGGTAGCAAAGAATGTTGTAGCCGCTGGATTAGCCAGACGATGTGAGGTGCAGGTTGCGTATGCAATAGGTAAGGCGCAACCGGTTGGAGTTTTTGTGGAAACCTTTGGTACTGAAAGTATTCCAGTTGCAAAGATTCAAGAAGCGGTTCTTTCTACCTTTGATCTTCGCCCAGCGGCAATTATTAGAGATCTAGAGCTTTTGCGCCCTATTTACTCATTGACCAGTGCATACGGACACTTCGGTCGTGAGCTTCCAGAGTTTGCATGGGAACGAACCGATCGAGTATCAGCGCTACATAACGCAGTTAAGTAATCGGTGGCAGCACCTCGTCTATTCCGATTAAAGGCTGAAGTCGCTCCGGCACCTTCTGGCCCGATAGCGCAATCACGTCCGGTTGCAAAGGTTCGAGTAGATACAGGTGTTTTTCACTTAGATCAATTGTATGAGTACACAGTTCCGGAGAAACTTAGTGATACTGCAATTGTCGGCGTACGTGTGCAACTGCCATTTGCTGGCCGCGAAACAGAGGGAATCATCACCTCGCGCGTTGCCCACCCTGATCGAGCGGGTGGGTTAAAACCAATCACCAAAGTACTTTCACCCCACGCGGTTGCAACGGGATCAACTTTAAAGCTCTTTGAAAGGGCGGCGCAGTTTTACTGCTGTAATCCCTGGGATCTGATTCGGTCAGCAATTCCACCCAGAGTGGCAAGCGTTGATAAATCCTTTCCCATCGTAGTTGCGCCACCTGCGAGCACTGGAGCTGCAGCAACCCCTGTCTTTCACAGTTTTGCGCCTTATAAACCAGCGCATCTGCAAATGGTTGAGTTGGTGCGGGCAGCGAATAAGAATGGCTCGGTACTGATCATCGCCCCTGATGAAAATGATGTGGAGCAATTAGTCGCAGCACTGTCAGCTGCTTTTGAGAAGGTCTTGACCTTAACTAGCTCGCTGAACCGTGAGATCAGGTATCAAAATTATCTGCAAGCTCTACGACCGTCCTCATCGATAGTTGTTGGTACACGTAGCGCGGTATTTGCTCCAGTAGGCAACCTTAAGACGCTAATAATCTATAAAGAGTCTTCCATCGATCATTATGAGATTCGCTCACCTGGATGGAACACATCGACGATTGCCCAAATGCGTTCTGAAAATGAGGGTATATCTCTGATTTATACAGGATTTTCACCATCTCTTAATGTTGCATATCAAGTTGATCAAAAGAAAATTAAGTACATTAGTCGACGGGTTCATGTAGATGTACAGGCCTACTATCCTTCTGAGGGAGCGTTATTGCCAGGTCGTATTTTCTCGGAGATCAAGAAGGCGTTAAATCATGGCGCGGTTCTGTTTTTGGCCCCACGAAAAGGGTATGGAAACGCTCTTCTGTGTTCTCATTGTAGAAATGTTGCTTACTGCGATTGTGGCGGTCGATTAAGTGTCGCCTCAAAGTTGGAGGCTCCGACATGTGTGCATTGTGGTGTTTCGCATTCACCATGGAAATGTCGTTTTTGCGGAAGAGACAAACAATATCTGGCAGGACGTGGAATCGATCGCGCCGCTGAGGAGATTTCCAGAGCATTTCCTGGATATCCAGTTGTAATCTCAGCTGGAGATAACATTAAGAGTTCAGTCGAAGCCAAACCATCCTTGGTTCTTTCAACACCGGGGGCTCAACCAATTATTCCAGGTGGTTATCAAGCGGTCGTTATTTTGGATGCGATGCGTTTTTTCTCTCACACAGATATCAACGGTCAGGAGCGAGCACGCGAGTTGATCTTTGAGACCGCCTCACTTATTCAAGAAAAAGGTCGTGTGCTGCTTGTACTTGATGAGGTTCATCCAATAGTTGCTTCGGTTGCTCGATGGAATGTGGCACCTTTGCTCAAAAGAGAGTTAGGTGAACGAGAGGAGCTTGCGCTACCTCCGAAGGTGGCCTCAGCGGTATTGGTGATGGAGGCGTTAACAGCGCTACAGATTGCATCTGGATTAAATAAGGCCTTAGCTGAAGGTCGGATTCCTTCAAGTACACGTATCTATGGACCAACTATTTTGCCCAAATCCCAAGCAAAGATTGTCATACATGTTTCTCATGAACAGTGGCCGGAACTTGGAAAGGTGCTGCATGAACTACAGAGGAAACGTAGCATCTCGAAAAAGGATTTACTGACGCTAAGAATTGATCCTTATTCATTGTGAGTCATTGATAGACTCTGCACATGTCGATTCAGGAAATTCGCTTCTTTGGCGATCCAGTACTCACAACTCCTGCATCCCCGGTTGTAGATTTTGATAAAGAGTTACGTGTTCTTGTGAAGGATCTGACCGAAACGATGCTGGATGCGCCTGGGGCTGGATTAGCAGCACCCCAGATTGGCGTTTCTTTGCGAGTATTTGTGTGGGATGTTGATGAGGCTCTAGGTCATTTAATCAATCCTGTGTTAGATCTAAGCGATGAGTTACAAGATGGCGAGGAAGGATGTCTCTCCTTTCCAGAGCTGAGGTATGAAACTCCAAGAGCTATGAGAGCTGTGGCCAAAGGCTTTAATATGTATGGAGAGCCAATCACCGTTGAAGGAACTGAGTTTTTAGCTCGTGCACTTCAGCATGAGACTGATCATCTCAATGGCATTCTTTTCATAGACAAGCTGTCAGCTGACAATCGAAAGTTGGCGATGAAGGAGATTCGTGAATCTGAGTGGTTCAATCTTGCCGCCGAAAAGGGACAGAACATCCAAGTTAAAGACTCACCGCATACGATCTTCGGACGGAATACATAATGCGTATTGGAGTAGCCGCTACTCCGGAAGTTGCGATACCAACCCTCGAGTGGTTACTTTCCAGCAAACACACAATAGAACTGGTTATCACCCAACCCGATAAACCAGCTGGAAGAGGTCGCGTACTTACACAAACTGCGGTGGCCGATTGGGCGCAGCAGAACAAAATCGCAGTAGTCAAGCCGTCGGTATCCAGTGAACTTATTGGTGTGATCAATGATCTAGATTGTGTGATCACTATCGGTTACGGAGTTCTTTTGCCGCAGACCATTCTGGATCTTCCACAATACGGATTTTTAAACCTACATTTCTCGTTGTTACCTCAGTACCGGGGGGCGGCTCCGGTCCAACACGCCTTACTCAACGGCGATGTACAAACCGGGATCTCTGTTTTTCAATTAGATAGAGGGATGGACACCGGTCCTATTTACGCTCAGATTGATGTAGCTATAGAGCCACAATGGAGAAGTTTTGAACTTCTTCAAATGTTAGCCGAACGTGGGGTAGAGGCGGTAGATAAGGCTCTAGAGATGATTGCGCAAGAACAACTTCCTACGCCGCAAACAGGAGTTCCATCATTTGCGCCAAAGATTTCAAAGCAGGATGCTCTGATGGATTTTTCTAAGCCTGCCCACACCATTGTTAACGCCATACGTGCCTACACCTACGAGCCAGGCGCGTGGTGCTTGTGGAGGTCAGAGCCATTTAAAGTATCGGCAGCTACGATAGCCGAAGATCATTTAATACCTGAAGCCGCGATCGCAGTTTTCAACAACTGCGTTTTCGTGGGGTGTGCTAATGGAACTGCTATTGAATTACTGAGAGTTGTCCCTGCAGGTAAGAAGGAGATGGATGCCATTGATTGGGCGCGCGGAGCTCGTTTAAATGGTGGAGAGTCTTTTGGCTGAGCCGCGCAGGAATACATTCAAATCACCTAAACCGGAAGCATCCCGTCTTCTGGCCTTTGATCTGTTAACTGAAGTTAATCGCAACAATGGTTATTCAAACCTACTTTTGCCACAAGCGCTCAACGCTAGCAAACTTGAGGAGCGGGATCGATCCCTTGTAACAGAGCTTTTATATGGAACTATTCGTATGCAAGGTAAACATGATTGGGTTTTGCAACAAATTAGTGATCGGCCATGGGGTGAAGTAGATCCAGGCATAGTCGATATTTGCAGAATGGGTGTGCATCAGATTCATGAAATGCGCGTTCCAGATCATGCCGCTGTTGCCTCTACTGTCGAAGTTGCGCGCAAGCGACTGGGAGAGTCGAAGGCGAGCTTTGTTAACGCACTCCTGCGAAGTGTTACTCGGAAGAGCCAAGAGGAATGGTTTGCTCCGTTAACGCACATATCTGATTCAGTTGAGAGATTGGCTATTCAATACTCCCATCCGGAATGGATAGTTTCTGCATACTTTGATCTCTTGAAGGATTGGCAGGAGGTAGAGAGAGCTTTGGCCATAAACAATGAGGCCGCGATCCCCACATTAGTTTCCTGGCCAGGTCTTTCTACCCAACAGGATTTAATTGATGTTGGGGGAGAGCCAACAACCTTCTCGCCATATGGTGCCCATTGGAAGGGTAATCCGGGCGCTTTAGAGTTGATTAAATCCCGAAAGATTGGGGTACAGGATGAAGGTTCTCAACTTGTTGCATCGGTATTTGCAGCAGCAGCGGGCGGTTCTTCATGGCTTGATATGTGTGCAGGCCCTGGTGGAAAGGCGGCCTTGCTCTCTGCGATCGCACGCCAGAGAGGTGTTCTGTTTACAGCCAATGAGATATCCATCCCTCGTGCAGAGCTGGTAAAACAAGTGGTACATGGTGACACTGTCTTAGTTGGAGATGGTCGAGAGATAGGTAATCAGATTGAGAAATTTGATGCAATTCTAATTGATGCACCATGTACCGGACTAGGTGCTTTACGTCGCAGACCTGAGGTTCGTTGGCGTAGAACGCTCCAGGATTTACGAGAACTAATCCAGTTACAACGTGAACTGATTGATTCTGGTGTCAAAGCTTTAGCCACTGGTGGAGTTCTGGGTTATGCAACCTGTTCGCCACACCTTGCAGAAACATCAATCCAAGTATCAGACTTAAAGAAGCGTTTCCCACAGATGGAACAGATTGAGATCACCTCTTTTTTGCCCAGCAACCTTTCTGAATCACAACGCTCCGGTGCGATGTCTTTATGGACACATAAAACCGGTACAGATGCGATGTATCTCGCCCTTTTTAGAAAGGTTAGCGAGTAAAATCCAAGTATGAGCCGTGAGATTCGAATAACCCCAAGCATCCTGAACGCTGATTTCTCCCGATTAAATGAAGAGATTGATCGAATAGCCGCCGTCTCAGATCTACTTCACTTGGATGTTATGGATGATGTTTTTGTTCCAAACTTCACCTTCAATTTTGAAGCAGCCTCTAAGATCATAAAAGAGTCATCACTACCAGTCGATGCACATTTGATGGTAGCCAACGTCGACTCAATCGCGGTTCAGTACGCCGAGATCGGCTGTGCCTCAGTAACAATCCATGCAGAAGCAACGGCAAATATCCCTCAAACCTTAAGAAACATTCGCTCTGCTGGCTCTCGCTCAAGCCTTGGAATCAAACCCAATACCAGCATTGATGATTACGCTGATTGTTTGGATCTAGTTGATATGTTCCTGATTATGACCGTTGAGCCCGGATTTGGTGGTCAAAAGTTTATGGAGAACATGATGGATAAGGTGAGACGTACACGTGAACTCATTGGTGACAGAGATATCTGGCTACAGGTTGATGGCGGAGTATCGATGCAAACAATTGAGATCGCACTTGAGGCTGGGGCGGATACATTTGTAGTTGGCAGTGCGGTATTTAGCGCCTCAGATCCGGCCCAGATGGTTGTCGACATCAGAGAATTTGCAACGGGCAAGAGCTAGCTCTAGTAAACTTCATCTATGAAATCCTTTGATCAGTTGTGGGTGGAGTTGTCTCAAAAGGCCAATGATCGGCCTGAAGGCTCGGCAACGGTTGCTGCACTGGATTCTGGGGTTCACGCAATTGGAAAGAAGATTCTTGAGGAGGCAGGCGAGGTTTGGTTGGCCGCTGAGCATCAAAGCGATGATGAGCTAGCTGAAGAGATAAGTCAGCTGATTTATCATCTCCAAACAATGATGCTCGCACGTGGTTTAACACTCAATGATGTTTACAAGTATCTCTAAGGGGCGATGATGTTACGAGTAGCGGTTCCTAACAAGGGCTCTCTTGCAGAGAGCTCTATCTCAATCTTGAAGGAAGCGGGCTATCGTCAGCGTACAGATAGTCGTGATCTAGTGCTGGCTGATCCAGATAACGGTGTTGAGTTTTATTACTTACGTCCTCGAGATATCGCAGTTTATGTGGGCTCTGGAGAGTTAGAGGCAGGTATCACCGGGCGGGACTTGTTGATCGACTCTGCAGCTCTTGCAGAAGAGATTTTATCTTTGGATTTTGGTGGATCAACATTTCGCTTTGCAGCACCTACCGGAAGGGATTGGAAGACAAGTGATTTAGCGGGCAAGAGGATCGCGACCGCATATCCGGGTTTAGTTGAACATACTCTGAAGGCTTTAAAGATTCAGGCACAGATTGTCCGCCTTGATGGTGCGGTAGAAAGTAGCGTTCGACTTGGAGTCGCCGACATGATCGCCGATGTTGTGAGTACAGGAAATACCTTACGCCAAGCTGGCCTTCAAACCTTTGGGGATCCAATTCTGTCTAGCGAAGCGATCCTAATTAAGCGAGCTGCGGTTGCGATACCAGCTGAGTTAGAGGTACTTATTCGACGGCTTCAAGGCGTTGTAACCGCCAGACGTTATGTGTTGCTTGATTACGATGTCACAAGGGAGTTAGTGGATAAAGCATGTGCGATAACTCCGGGTCTTGAATCACCAACAATTTCACCTTTACAGAAGGCTGACTGGGTAGCGGTACGAGCTATGGTGCTTCGTAAGGAAACAAATCGAGTGATGGATGAGTTGTGGGCCCTCGGTGCACGTGGAATTCTAGTTACAGATATTCACGCCTGTCGCTTATAACTTCAAAAGCTGTGCGACAGATTTGAGTGAGGCTTCATTAATCTCATAATCTGCCATTTGAGCAACTATGGGTTTCGCATTAAATGCGATACTGATACCTGCAAGGGCCATCATATCTAAATCATTTGCACCATCGCCTATAGCTACAGTGTCAGCCATATTGACGCCACAAATGTCAGCAAACTCCAGTAGGGCAACACCTTTAGCTGCACGGTCAATAATCGGAGGGATCACCTTGCCGGTCAACCGTCCATCCTTTATCTCGAGGGTATTGGCTCTATAACAATCAATCTTTAAATCCAAAATGAGAGGTTTGATGATGTTAATAAATCCACCAGATACTAGTGAGACACAATCGCCTCTTTCATGTAGAAGTGCAACTAAATCGGCGGCGCCATCTGTTAGAAGTATCTCCTCCTGTACCTCTTTGATTAACCTCTCTGAAAGGCCTTCCAGTAAGGCGACGCGAGCGATGAGACTTTCAGCAAAATCTAACTCACCCCGCATAGCAGATTCTGTAACCGCAGATACCTGCTCAAACACACCAGCCTTTGCTGCAAGTAGTTCGATCGCCTCTTGTTGGATAAAGGTCGAATCAACATCAAACTGAACTAGCCGCTTGGGGGTATTCATATACTTCTCAAGCCACCGCGATAGTAACATCGGATTCAACAGATATTTGCTGCAGTGCACCTTGTAAAACAAGTGCATCAATCCCTGAAATATGAAGCGCAATCTCAATTGGCTCCAACCCTGTTCGCTCCAAACTCTCAATATTTCCACCCAGCTTCTTTATCTCCCCAGTTAATGTTGCAAGGGTGCGTGGATGCAATTTGGGAGAGGTTATGGAAAGAGTTGTGCACTCTGGTCGGGGAGTAAGTGCGGCAGAGTAAGAAAATACTGAGGCGATATCGACATTGGTTGAAAGAGCTAGAGCCTCTAAATCCTCTTCGATCGCAACCTGGTGAGCAGGATTAAGGAGAATTTGAACCGTCAGTATTAATCTTTTGTTAATGATTATTTGATCCAGGTCAATAACAGATACTGAGAAAGGGGAGAGGGCCTGAAATAAAGCGTTAGATAGCCCCTGTGCATCCTCACCTGTTAGGAGGATGAGACCGGTGAATTGCTCACCTTTTTCCCTTGTAAGAACCATAGGAGGGCAAGGTTATCGTGAATCACTATTGCTTTAGGTGAGGGTTGACGCTCTTTGATGCATCTACCGAGTATCTTGTGCATCTATGAGTAGCTCTGTATTGACTCTTACCGAGGTCTCTGTCCGACGGGGCGATCGGATTATTTTGGGACCGCTCAACTTTACGATCTCCCAAGGAGAAAGGTGGGTAGTTTTAGGCCCAAACGGAGCGGGTAAGTCCACCCTCCTTCAAATCCTTGCAACCAAGATCTTTCCCACTCAGGGCTCGGTCACCGTACTTGATAAGCAGATGGGAAGGGTTGATCTCTTTGAGTTAAGGACTCGAATCGGTTTGTGCGGTTCGGTAATCGCCGATGATATTCCGCATGATGAAAGGGTAAAGGATGTTGTCCTAACCGCTGCCTACGCCATCTTGGGACGATGGAATGAGGCATATGATCTTTGGGATGAATCAAGAGCTATGGCACTTCTTACTAATTTCGGTGTCCGAGAACTTGGAGATCGACTCTACGGAACTCTGAGCGAGGGAGAGAAGAAGCGAGTTCAAATCTCAAGAGCGTTAATGACCGATCCCGAACTCCTGCTTCTAGATGAGCCAGCAGCTGGGTTGGATCTTGGCGGACGCGAGGATTTACTAAGACGTTTTGCAACCTTTGCGGCAGATCCTCTTGCTCCTGCAACAATTTTGGTTACCCATCATATAGAGGAGATTCCCGTTGGAACGACCCACGCAATCCTGCTTAAGGATGGGGTAATCGCGGTTTCAGGCCCCATAGATCAAGTGATAACTTCCGAACATGTGTCAGCTGTATTTGGAACTTCTATAACAGTTACACCAGAATCAGGTCGCTACTTTGCCCGTGCCGCTATTTGATCAATTACATCCGCAATGGCAGGTTGAATTAGAACTCCACAAAGATGTGATTGAAGGAATTGATCACTTTCTCATCGACAAAAACGTTGCCCCCGAGTACAACTTCATTTTTAGAGCGCTCTCACAGGCGGTTGATTCAACCCGCGTTGTCATCTTTGGACAAGATCCATATCCGACCAAGGGAGTTGCTAACGGTCTAGCCTTTTCAGTTGATGCTTCATTAAAAACTATTCCCGCTTCTCTTCGCAATATTTACAAAGAGTTAGAGACAGATCTTGGAGTTACGAGATGTAATGGTGACTTGAGCGATTGGGCCGATCAAGGTGTGATGCTCATTAATCGAGTTCTTAGCACAGAGGTTGGAAGATCCTTAGCTCATAACACACTAGGTTGGCAGCAAATCACTGAAAAAGTTGCCCAGGTTCTTGGCGACAGAGATGTCATCGCAGTTTTGTGGGGAGGTTCAGCCCTTGAACTCAAGGGGTATTTCCGCGAAGAATCAATTGTTTCATCTGTTCATCCAAGTCCATTGTCGGCATATCGAGGATTTTTTGGATCCTGCCCTTTCTCGCAGGTAAATGAAAAGTTGGTGCAAAAGGGTTTACCGAAAATACTCTGGTAAATGAAAAGGCCCCCGGTTTCCCAGGGGCCTTTTCGTTAAGAATTCTTATCCAAGCCAAGAGTTGATTGGCGAAGACAAGAAGTAGATCATGAATAGACCTGATACTAGGTACATCAGTGGATGAACTTCCTTACCACGACCCTGAACCAACCGGATCACTACATGCGTAATAAATCCTGCACCGATACCTACTGAAATATTGTAAGTAAAAGGCATCAGGATGATTGTTAGGAATGCAGGAACTCCAATACCCATGTCATCCCAATCAATCTTCTTGATCTGAGACATCATTAGGAAGCCTACGATGATCAAAGCAGGCGTTGCAGCCTCGTAAGGGATAATTGCAACGAGGGGAGCCAAGAATGTTGTAAGCAGGAATGCTATTCCTGTAACAACGGAGGCAAGACCTGTGCGAGCACCTTCTCCAACACCTGAAGCTGATTCGATATAGCTTGTATTGGATGAGATACCTGCGGCACCACCTGCTGCAGCTGCAATCGAGTCAACGATCAGAATCTTTTGGATGTTGTCTACATTTCCATCGTTGTCAGCAAGACCTGCTTCATGGCCAATTGCTGTGACTGTTCCTACGGTATCGAAGAAGTCAGAGAGCAGTAAGGTAAATAGAAGAAGGATTGCAGCGATTAGTGAAACATTATCGACACTGAAGGCACCAAGGAGATCAAACTGACCAGTGAAATCAAACTCTGGCACAGCAACAACCTCTTTAGGAACTGAAGGAACACCTAGTTGCCAGCCACCATCTACGACTGTAGGAGGGTTTCCAGGAGTGAAATTAGGGGCAATATTGAACATTCTTTGGATGACGATCGCCAACACTGTAGCTGCACCGATTCCGATGAGGATTGCGCCCTTAACTTTTCGAACCATAAGTGCGACGATCAATAGGGTTCCGAAAACAAAAACCACTGTTGGCCAACCAACGAGGTTTCCGTTCACACCTAGACCTACTGGAACTGGACCGCTAGCTGTGCGACGTACGAAACCTGCGTCAACTAGGCCGATTAGGGCGATGAAGAGTCCAATACCGACTGAGATTGCGATCTTGATCTGTGGTGGAACCGCCTTGAAAACTGCAACGCGGAAACCGGTGAGTACCAGTACCAAGATAATCAAACCTTCAAGAACTACAAGGCCCATCGCTGCGGCCCATGACATCTGTGATGCGATACCAACTGCAACAAAGGTATTGAGACCAAGACCTGTAGCAAGTGCTAGTGGATAGTTAGCGATAGAACCCATCAGAATTGTTAGGACACCAGCAACGAGGGCGGTTGTTGCAGCCACCATTGCAGGAGCGGGTTGCGCTCCACCAAAGAGGAACTGACCATTTGCATCGGGTGTGTACGCCAAGATGATTGGGTTGAGAGCTACGATGTAAGCCATCGTGAAGAAGGTTACGAGTCCGCCTCGAATCTCCTGAGCTACCGATGAACCCCGTTCTGAGATTTTGAAGTATGAATCCAGCATCAATACTGCCTTTCTAATTTTTTTAACGGGGGTGTTTGCGACCCCGTGTGCGATAGGGCGCACAACCCTGGGAAGATGATGTGAGCCTATTGGCTACTTTGGGGTAAGCCGTGAAACGACTCCCAGAGAGATCGCAATCGATTGGCCGATGAAGAGGGCAAAGAGCAGTGTGCCAAGGCCAACGGTCCCACCCAAGAGCCATCCAGCGGCCAGGACAAAGCCTTCAATTCCGAGCCGCACGCGACCGATGCGAACCCCGCTTCTGTGGTGCAAGGCGGTCATCAATCCATCCCGCGGACCTGGGCCCAGGCCACAGGTGATGTAGAGGGCTGAACCAAACCCCACCATAGCGATGCCCAACAAGCAGTAAATAACTCCGATGGCGTAGTTGTTCTGTTCGGGAAAGATGGTTACGCCGATTTGAATCGCACCAGCGATGATCACGATATTTGAAATCGTTCCAAATCCCGGCTTTTCTCTCAGAGGAATCCACAGCAATAGAACAAGGGTGCTGATGGCAAAGGTTGACCATCCCATAGTTATTGATAATTGATCAGAGATACCTTGAGCTAGAACCGACCAAGGGCCATTACCAATAGAACTTTGAATGATAAGTCCATCGCCTAATCCGAAGATTGTTAATCCGAAAAAGAGAATGCCAACTCGTGAGGGGTTCAGATCCCACCGCGCTTGTGCTGTCCACGGTGTGTGGGGAACTGTTTTGTGAGGACGGAGAAACTCTAAAAATGGATTAGACATTAACGCAGTATAATCATCAAATGTTTCCTGGCGTTGGCACAATAATCAATATCCTCACCATTGTTTCAGGGGCATCTCTTGGCGTTTTAGTCGGACACAGAATGCCATTGCGAACTCGCACTCTGCTCACAGATGTATTGGGTCTGGTCACTTTGTTAGGTGCTGCATCAGCCCTTATTCCCTTGTGGTCACGACGATATGTAGATGCTTTCCCACAAGGGTGGAGCCTTTTAGTCATCTTGGGATCTTTGTTGTTGGGTGGATTGATCGGCTCGGCGCTCAAGGTTGAAAATAAGTTAGATTCCTTGGGGGAGAAGCTGCGTATTCGATTTAAGGCATCATCTGATTCACCATTTGTTGAGGGATTCATTGCCGCCTCCCTACTTTTTGCTATAGGCCCGCTTGCAATCCTTGGAAGTATTAGTGATGGAATGGGAACAGGAATTGATCAATTGATCTTAAAAAGCACCTTGGACTTTTTTGCCGCGATGGCCTTTGCAACCTCGCTGGGTTGGGGTGTTGCAGTATCGGCGTTACCCGTTGGAATTTATCAAGGTGTATGGACGGTAGTGGGATTTGGTCTTGGAGAAGTTCTAGCGGGATATCAGATTGATGCCATGACTATTGTTGGCGGCTTGATGCTGGTATGTATCGCATTTAAACTGCTTAACATAAAAACAGTTGCTGTAGGAAACCTACTGCCAGCGCTAGCTATCGCACCTATCTTGGCATTATTAGTGCACAGTATTTAATTTGATGTAGCTTCGACAGTAAAACTACTCCTCGAAGGGTAATGGGAGAGACGAGGTATGAGCAGCTTTCGATACGCGAGCTGTCACTTGGCGCATATGGTGTCGTCGACATAGAACCTCGTAAGCCACCTCAGCGCCGGTTGCAACATCTCCTACAACAACCTGCTCGCCCTCCACCACCATAGCGCCACCGACGGTTCGTGCATTGTGTGTTGCTCTTGCACCGCACCAGCAAAGTGCTTCAACTTGAAGGGTATTAACTCGATCTGCAAGTTCTACTAAACGTGCCGAACCTGGAAAGAGTTTTGTCCGAAAATCTGCGAGGATTCCAAAGGCAAAGACATCAATTCCGAGACCATCTACTACACGTGCTAACTGTTCTATCTGCGAACTTTCATAGAACTGCGCCTCATCACAAATAATGTAATCGACTCTTTCACCCATTGATAACTTATCAACTACTAACTTATGAATATCTAATTCGGGGTGGACTTCGATGGCAGGACTAGACAACCCTAAACGAGATGAGATGACGCCAGCGCCTGCACGATCCTTATTGGTAAAGATTAAACCTGTTCGGCCTCGGCTCTGATGGTTATGTGCGGTTTGTAGCGCAAGGGTTGATTTGCCGCTATCCATGGTGCCGCAGTAGTAAATCAATTCAGCCATGTGCACCATCCTGCCATAGCTCTACGGGATTATCCCTTTCTCCTTTAGCGATACCTCAAGTCTGCCGCTCAGGGCTATAGCTGCTTCGACAGAGATATGAGATGCATCTCGATAAACGACGTACCCGTCTTGAATCGCTGGACATTTTCTTGCGCAGAGCCAAGGTGTCGGATCTATCGTGGAAAAGCCATCAATAATTAAATTGGGAGTCTTCTCAGATGTGTCGCAATCTTTAGGGTTACGAGCGGCAAGACAGCTTGGAATGTCGCTCATAGGATGAGGGGTATCGCTAATGTAAACAAGGTTTCTGGATGAGCCCTGAAGGTTAGCGAGCAAAATACGTTGACCATCACGCCACCACTTGTCTCTATTAACAAACTTTTTTGGTGGATTAAAGTATTGAAAACTGCTCACTATTACCGCATGTGGTTGAAGCTCATTAATCCGCTGGATTGAGTTTTTGCGCCATCTGTCGCACTCCGAGCTTCTAAAGGCTCCTTGGTCATCTCGCGGGGATTCAACTGATGAGCATGCCGATTTTGTGAGTGAGATGAGTTTGTAGCCATTTTTTGTTGCGATAATTTCTAGGGATGGGAACCACTGAGCTGCATGTGAGTCTCCATAGAGAATGATTGTCTTATCTGAGTTTAAATCCCCGTAAAGACATTCCTCAGATTCATCTTCCCCGTAACTAACATGACACCCATCAGCGTATATAGAGGGTTTTTGCATTACTTGTTCCAGATTGAACTTGTAACTTGTTCCAGCAACCTTTATTAGATCGGATGAGGAGGCGATGATTACAATAGCGGCAATCAGTGAAAGTGCTGTTGTAGAAGCGAAGAATCCATATATCTTCTTCGCACTAAACTCGCGATGACGTAATGGTTGCTCAATGTACTTGCTGGTGAAATGAGCCAGTATTACTGTGATAGCAATACACAGTAAACGTTCTCGAATTCGCAGGGGTCTATCTAGTGCAACGGCGGGTAAAACCAGAGCTGGCCAATGCCACAAGTACAGAGGATAGGAGATCGCACCCAACCATTGAGAAACTCGATTGTTGCTCAGATCATTGAAGAACCTTGGCCAGATCGGGATAGTGCCAATGAGAATTGCCGTAGCGATAACTGGAAGGAGCGCGTTATGTCCGGGAAATGCGGTGCCCTGATCAAAGCGCACAGATGCGATTGCTATGCCGATTGCACCTATCCATGGAAAGTATCTATTGCGTAAGTATTTATCGGGAATGTAAAGAAGGAGTGCACCAAAACCAAGCTCCCAGGCTCTGGTAGGTAGTGAGTAAAATGCCCAGATCGGATTAGCCTGTGTGAGATAAATCGAAAAAAGGAATGATGCTCCTGTAACTATTGCTACACCTTTGAAGATCGCACCTTTTCCATAGCGGGATAAGAAGAGGATGAAGATCGGCCAAATGAGATAAAACTGCTCTTCTACCGCCAGCGACCAGTAATGAATAAAGGGAGATGGTGTTGCATTAAGGTTTTGATAATCATTCTCCCACCAGGCAAAAAGATAGTTTGAAATGTATGCCGCTGCTGCAAAAAGATCTCGGCCGAGCGCTTCTCGGGTAATGGCGGGCAGTACGAGTAAACCTAAAATTGCCGTTATGAATAGGACAAATACAGATGCTGGTAAAAGTCGCTTGATTCTTCGCTGATAGAAGGAGTTGAGGTTTAATCCTCCAGTTTTCTCGATCTCTCTGAGGATCAGTGCAGTGATCAGATAACCTGAGATAACATAGAAAATATCAACACCGATAAAACCGCCGGGCATTAAGCGGGCGTGAAAAATTGTCACAAGGAGCGCGGCTAATGCTCGCAATCCTTGGATTTGCAATATGCGCATTGCTACGAAACTACCAGCGATGTAACTTGAATCTCGGGATATTGAGCGTTAAGTCTTTCTCTACCGGGGAGTCCATCAATCTCTATAAGAGCTAAAACATGTACCACTTGCCCGCCCAAACGTTGAATCAATTCGATAGCAGCGCAGATGGTTCCGCCAGTTGCCAGAACATCATCAATGAGTAGAACCTTAGCTCCCGATGAAATGGCATCAATATGAAGTTCTAGAGTGTCCTGCCCATACTCAAGACCATAACTTTCCGAAATAGTTAAATGTGGAAGCTTGCCCGCTTTTCGAATTGGAATGAAGCCACTTCGAAGTTGATTGGCCACAGCAGATGCAAAGATAAATCCTCGAGCCTCTATGCCCGCAACTAAGGTTGTAGAGTCTGCAAAACCAGCAAACTTTTCTGTAATGGAGATGAAGGCCTCGCCATTTGCAAGTAGTGGAGTTATATCCTGGAATCGAATACCGGGTTTTGGATAATCTGGGATCTCACGGATGAGCGAGAGCGCATCATCGATTTTCATGTGTCCGAGAGGGGACTTGAACCCCTAATCCCTTGCGGGAACTAACACCTCAAGCTAGCGCGTCTGCCAATTCCGCCACCCGGACTAAGTGATGCAAAAGGATAGCAATTGAGTGCAAGAATAGCGAAATGGGTACAACACACACAGAACTTGAACAAGAAACGATCCGAATCTGCCAAGAGCTAATACGCATACCAAGTGTTAACTTCGGAGATGGAAAGGGCGATGAGAAAGCCGTTGCCGAGTATGTTGCGGGCTTATTGTCAGAGGTAGGGATAAAAAACACGATTTATGAATCCGCGCCCGGTCGCTGTAATGTCATTGCGCGCATTAAAGGAAAAAATCCCAACCGCCCAGGTTTAGTTGTTCATGGTCACATAGATGTCGTCCCAGCGAACTCCGATGATTGGTCTGTCGATCCATTCGGTGCCGAGATTAAAGATGGATTTATCTGGGGTCGTGGCGCAGTTGATATGAAAAATATGGATGCAATGATCCTTGCAACTGTTCGCGATTGGGCCAGAACCGGTTATATTCCAGAGCGCGATATTGTCTTAGCATTTTTTGCAGATGAAGAGGCTGGAAGTATCTATGGCTCACACTTCATCGTAAAGGATCATCCAGAAGTATTTGCTGGTTGCACCGAGGCGGTTTCGGAGGTCGGAGGTTTCTCTGTAACCGTTGCAGGTGGAAAGCGTTTGTACCTGATTGAGACAGCTGAAAAAGGAATTCACTGGATGCGCTTGACTGCGCAGGGCCGTGCAGGACATGGATCGATGATGAATGATGACAATGCAATCACACATCTTTCGGAGGCGGTTGCCAAGATCGGTAGATTTGAATGGCCACAGCGTTACAGCAAAACAGTAAAGGCCTTTTTCAAGAGAATTGCTGAAGAGACCGGTCAACCATACGATGAAAAGGATCTACGTCCTTTGTTGAAGGAGATCGGCTTTGCCTCCACCATGATCGGCGCAACGCTGCAAAACACAGCCAATCCAACGATGTTGGAGTCGGGGTACAAAGCTAATGTCATCCCAGGAGCAGCATCGGCGACGATTGATGGCCGATTTATTCCAGGTTTTGAGGAGGAGTTGAACGCAACAATTAAGAGTTTGATCGGCGACAATATCAAAGTTGAAACCATAACCCGCGATAAAGCGCTAGAGGTGCCATTTGAAGGAGATCTTGTAGAGGCGATGTGTAACGCCTTGATTAAGCAGGATTCGGTGGCGATTCCAGTTCCTTATGTGATGAGCGGTGGAACTGACAATAAGGCGCTAGCTGATCTGGGAATTATTGGTTACGGCTTTTCACCACTGAAGTTAGATGCTGATTTTAATTTTATGGCGATGTTCCACGGAGTTGATGAACGAGTTCCGCTAGAAGGTTTAACCTTCGGCGTTCGTGTCCTAAAGGATTTTCTAGAAAATGCTTAAAGACTTATCTCATCTAACGCGGTTCGAAGGATTTCGGGTAAGGAAATCTCCTCACTTTTGAGAACTCCACGAAGTTGTGCGCCAGTTCTGGCGCCGATCAGTGAACTAGTAACTCCGGGTGCATCACGAACCCATGCCAGTGCGACCTCCAGTGGAGAGAAACCCAACCCTTCGGCGGCAACTGCGACCGCTTCAACGATCTTGGAGGATCTTGAATCTAGATATGGCTCTATATGTTTTGCAAAGTGTGGCGCTGCTCCGCGCGAATCACTTGGTATGCCCTTGCGATACTTTCCAGTTAAAACCCCTCGCGCTAGCGGGGCCCAGGCAAGAAAGCCAACCCCACATTCGACCGCGGCATCGATAATCTCAAACTCAGCGTTTCGATTCAGGAGTGAGTACTCACCCTGAATCGTTGTTAGAGGAGCCTTCATTGAGTTGGCTTGTTGTTTGGTAGCAGCACGCGCTAACTGCCACCCCGTGTAGTTGCTCACTCCAACATAGCGTGCACGACCGGTGGTATATGCGTAATCCAACGCCGACAAGGTGTCATCCAATGGAACCAGCTCATCCCAAGCATGTATCTGCCAGATATCTACAAAATCTGTATCTAAACGGCTTAAAGAACGATCCAGCTCTGCAATCAGGCAGTGCCGAGATGAATCCACCTTGCGAGCTCCATCTGAAAAAGTAATACCCGCCTTAGTTGCGATTATCACCTCATCTCTATTAAAGAGAGTTCCAATTAATCCACCAATGACCCGCTCGCTATCGCCATCACCATATGTAGCTGCGGTATCTAGAAAATTTCCCCCCGCATCCAAAAAAGCTCTGCATTGATCAGCTGCTTCGATCTCATCGGTGTCACGACCCCAAGTCATCGTTCCCAGCCCAAGTCGGGAGAGCGTAAGTCCGCTGTTACCAGCCCGTCGCAGTTCCATAGACAGACCCTAGCAAGGCCGAGTATCAAAAGCTGCGATAACCTTTCATTATGCGTCTAGTTTTAATCCGACATGCTCACTCCGAGTCCAATGCATCTGGAGTGCTTTCGGGACGCCTTCCCAATGTGCACCTGTCTGATAAGGGTGTAAAACAAGCTGCACAACTTTCGATACGGCTTGGAAACTTTTCGGTCGCGCAGTTAAGGGTTTCGCCGATGGAGAGGTGTTTTGAAACAATTTCTCCTTGGCTAAATGATGTCATTCTTAAAGAGACACCAAACTTTGAGGTCAGGATTGATCCTTCTCTCAACGAGGTGGACTATGGAAGTTGGAGTGGTAAGAAACTTTCCGCCCTTTCACGAAAGAAGGAGTGGCGCACAGTTCAAGAGTCTCCTAGT